>SDBU01000011.1_pt1 | contig 286505 bp, 275 predicted proteins | sample 2277071 | NCBI WGS metagenome assembly SDBU01 (sample SAMN10397929, study PRJNA504765) | marine sediment metagenome | isolation source: marine sediment core GS08_GC12, 126 cmbsf | place: Arctic Ocean: Gakkel Ridge, Loki's castle | collected 2008
CTCCCCCGACGCATGCGACAACTATGTCCGGCAGCTGTCCATGTTTTTTCAGAAACTGCTCTTTTGCCTCGATCCCGATAACGGACTGGAAATGACGGACCATTACAGGATAGGGGTGTGGTCCAACCGCTGAGCCCAGCACATAAAAGGTTCCGGCAACATTGCGTACCCAATCTCTCATGGCCTCGTTAACGGCGTCTTTGAGCGTTCCGGCCCCATCCTCCACCGGTAACACCTCGGCGCCGAGAAGTTTCATCCTCTCTACGTTCGGGGCCTGGCGGGCAATGTCCTCGACTCCCATATAGACAGCGCAGGGAAGCCCGAAGAGGGCCGCCGCCGTTGCCGTAGCCACACCGTGCTGACCCGCTCCCGTCTCCGCTATGATCCTCTCCTTGCCCATGCGCACAGCGAGCATGACCTGGCCGAGCGTGTTGTTGATCTTGTGCGCCCCGGTATGATTCAGATCCTCTCTTTTCAGTTCCAGGACGAAAGAAGTCCCTGCGCCCGCATAACGCTTTGCGGTTGTCAGAGGGGTTGGACGCCCGGAATAATCCTTAAGTATCGAGTTGAGCGTGTCGTTAAAAGATTTATCAGCGACAGCATCGTTGAAGGCTTTTTCAAGATCCTCGAGGGCGGGAATTAGAACCTCCGGTACGTACCGGCCGCCGAAGGACCCGAAAAAGCCCCTTTCATCCGGCACCCTAACAGGCGATGTCATTCGTCTCTCCTCCATTTCCCGCGGCCGCAGACCTGGCCGCTCTGATAAATTCTTCGATGAGCTTATGGTCCTTTACACCCGGTTCGGATTCCACCCCGGATGCCGTATCGACTCCGAAAGGCTCCAGGGTCCTTACCGCCTCACCCACATTATCAGGGGTCAGCCCACCTGCGACAAATATTCTGTTATTCTTCGCAAAATCCACCGCGATCCTCCAGTCGAATGTCCTCCCCGTTCCGCCCAACTCACCCTCGACCCTGGCGTCCAGAAGAAAAGCAGATACATCATACCCGGAGTGCCCTGTAAGATCTTCGGCACATCCCACACGCAGGGCCTTTATAACGGGAGCCTTGATGCCCATACAGAATTTTTCATCCTCATCTCCGTGCAGCTGCACGACATCCAGACCCAGAAAATCAATCAGTTTGAGTATTACTCCGAGATCTTCGTTGGCAAAAACTCCCACCTTGGAAATGAATGGTGGCAGGGATTTGATCATTTCCCGGGCTGCATAAGGATTGAGATACCTGCTGCTTCCGGGAACGAAATTAAACCCCAGAATATCAGCGCCAAGGTTACACGCAGCGATGGCATCCTCTTCCCTGGTCAGCCCGCAGATCTTTACTTTCAGCGAGCCGTTATTCATCTCATCTCCCCCGCTTCCACCATTGCGCGAAGCCCCGGCTCAGCACCGTCACTCGTCACCAGTGCCTCCCCGATGAGTACCGCCCTGTAACCCAGCCGAGCCATCCTGGCCACATCTTCCGGTGTTTTCATCCCGCTTTCCGCGACCGCTGATATCCCGCCGCCTATCTGCCCTGCCAGGCGCTCAGACATCTCAAGATCCACCTCCAGGGTTTTCAGGTTCCTGTTGTTAACACCCACAAGGTCAGCTCCGGAATCGATCACTCTTTTGAGCGCAGCCTCCCCGTGAACCTCAACCAGGGGCCTTAAACCACTGGTCCTGCATCTCTGGATCATTATTCCCAGATCGCTCCCCGAAAGCAGGGACTCGATGAGAAGAATGGCCGATGCTCCCAGACGGGCCGCAAGCTCGATCTGGAACTCATCTACGACGAAATCCTTCCACAGCACCGGCAGAACCGTATTTGAAGTTATTTCCATGAAGAGCTCGGGAGATCCTCCGAAGAAATGCTCCTCTACAACCACGCTCACTGCCTGGGCCCCTCCTGACTCATATTCTCCAAGAAGCTTGACAGGGTCTTTGCCACCCATAAGTTCACCGGCAGACGGGCTCTTCATCTTTATCTCCGCGATCACCCCGCAACCTGCCGCATCACCTGGAAGGAAAACTACTCCTGAAGCTCCCCCAGGACCATTCTCGATGCGGAACCGTTCTTTCCAGGCAACAACGTTTCTGGCGGCTGAATCAGCCGCTTTTGGAAGGAAATTACCGCTCACTATGCATCCTCCCGGCAGATGTCTCTCACCCTTTCAAGGACTGTCATCGCCGCGCCGGAATCAACAGCTTCTGCAGCCGCTGCCAGGCCCTCGGCCATGTCATTTACACTTCCTGCCAGCATTATGGCAGCAGCAGCGTTAAGCAGGGCGGCATCCCTCACCGGCCCCACTGCCCCGCTCAGGAATTCGAGGGAGATCTCGGCATTCTCCTCAGGAGTCCCACCGGCAAGAGAACCCTTCTCGTAAGGACCAATACCAAAGGATGCCGGATCGATCTGGTAAAAGGTAACATCGCCGGCTTCATCAAGTTCTGCAACTGAGGTGGGTGAGCTTATGGAAAGCTCATCCAGGCCGTCTTGTGAGGAGACAACCATTGCCCTGTCGCACCCAAGTCTTCCCAGAACCCCGGCCATCAGGGGCAGGAGGTCTTCTGCAAAGACACCAAGGAGCTGTTTTCTGACTCCGGCTGGATTGCACAGCGGCCCGATCATATTAAACAAGGTCCTGAAGCCCATTTCGGCACGGAAAGGTGCTACTGCCTTCATCGCCGGATGGTAAAGAGGTGCAAACAGGAAAGCGAAGTTGGCCTCATCAAGGCATCTTGCGGCAGTTGTCGGTGAGGCATCTACCTTTACCCCGAGGGAAACAAGCAGGTCCGCGCTTCCACACTTGCTGGAGACCGCCCTGTTTCCGTGCTTGGCTACCTTGACACCGGCACCTGCAGCTACTAAAGCAGACAGGGTGGAAACGTTCACGGTACCAGCACCGTCACCGCCAGTTCCGCATGTATCTATGGCGTTGAATAACCCGGCGGCTGGAAAGGCGACAGCTCGTTCCCTGAGGGCAGTTGCCGCGCCGGCAATCTCCTCTTGTGTTTCACCTTTCAGCCTCATGGCGGTCAGAAAAGCCCCCACCTGCGCGGGAGTGGCCTCTTCCTGGACGATACTTCCTACCGCAGAGACAACAGTCTCAAAGTCCAGATCTTCGCCTTCTATCAATCGACCAAGCAGATCACGCATCACTACGGGTTCCTCCTTCCTGCTTGAGGAAATTTTCAAAGATCCTGTTTCCGTCTATCGTCCCGAATGACTCGGGGTGAAACTGAACTCCCTCAACAAAGAGTGTCCTGTGCCTGATACCCATAACCTCACCATCGTCAGCTTCGGATGTTACTTCCAGCTCATCGGGGATCGTTGACCTCTTCAGTCCCAACGAGTGATAGCGGATCGCCTCGAAAGGGTTTGGAAGCCCCCTGTAAAGACCGTTACCATTATGCTCTATGGACGAGGATTTCCCGTGCATAAGCTTTGCGGCGTGAACAACCTCGCCTCCGTAGACCTCGCCGATGGCCTGATGGCCCAGGCACACTCCCAGAACAGGTATCTTGCCGGCCATGAGCCCGATGGCTTCCTTGCTGATGCCGGCACTTTCAGGTCTCCCCGGCCCTGGAGATATAACGAGGTGAGAAAGGCCCATCTTTTCCAGATCCTTCGCGTTTATCTCATCGTTTCTTACCACGGTAACCTTTTCCACCATGGTACTCAGGGCCTGGTAGACGTTGTAGGTGAACGAATCGTAATTATCGATTATCAGTACCATCCTGATCCCTCCCATTTACCGTTCCGAAGGCCTTTAACATTGCCTGAGCTTTGGCTGCCATCTCATCACTCTCTTTTTCCGGGACCGAATCTGCCACAATACCGGCTCCGGCCTGAACAAATGCCCTGTCGCCTGAGTAAAATACAGACCTGATGGTGATGCAGAAATCCATATTACCCCTCAGGTCGAAGTAACCCACGCCACCCGCATATGGCCCTCTTACGACAGGCTCAAGGTCCGAAATTGCCTGCATGGCCCTTATTTTAGGGGCCCCCGAAACAGTGCCGGCAGGAAAGGATGCTCTCAATACATCGTATGAGTCGCACCCCTTTGCTATTTTCGAATGGACTTCCGACACCAGGTGCATGACGTGGGAGTAGTACTCCACTTCCATTCTCTTCGAAACGCTTACGGTGCCGGGTGCCGAAACCCTTCCCAGGTCGTTTCGCCCAAGATCCACCAGCATTATGTGTTCGGCACGCTCCTTGGGGTCGGCCAGCATGTCCGCAGCGTTTTCCATATCCTCAGCCTCATTTTTTCCACGCCTCCTTGTTCCGGCAATGGGCCTGACGGTCAGGGCTTCGGCCTCCCTCCTTACCAGCAACTCCGGAGACGCGCCCAAAAGCACTCCCCCTGGAAGACGCAGATAAAAGTGGTAGGGTGAGGGATTCAACTGTGACAGGGCGTCGTAGACCACCTCAGGGGGCGGTGCCGGAGACACTTCCCAGCGGCGGGAGACCACTACCTGAATAAGTTCACCATCATGGATCAATTTTTTCGAGTCCACCACCGATTGCAGAAGGTCGTCCTCAAGGAACGACGTCTGGATATCCCTTACCGCACCGTCGTTTTCAGGCGGTCCAACTCTTTTACCCGAGCGAAGATACTCCTCCGCCTCAGCCAGCACATCTTCCGCTGAGTCGACTCCGTCTATTCCATAAGAAACCAGGACAAGACGTCTTGCCACAGCATCTTTTATCACAAGGACAGAGGGGAGAAAGAAAGCGTAATCCGGCAGATGGATATCGTCTATGGGAGCAGGGATTATCCCATCGAAAAGGCCGGATGCCTCATACCCCAGTGAGCCTAACCAGCCGCCCACATATCGGAAGGAGGAAAGCTGCTCAGGCACATCCGCTGAAGGTTCGATAGAGCGCAGCAGCTCCAGGGGATCTGCCGTAACACCCTTAATAATATCCCCTCCTGGGCCTTTCAGTGTAAATTCACTACCGCTGCCCTGGACACTCATTATGGGCCGCGCTGCCGCGATACCGTACCTGGCCCACTTCTCCGTTCCCTCACGGCTCTCCAGGAAGCCCACCGGCTCAATTGGAGCAAGGGCTGCGTCCATGGCAGGCATCTCGCCCAGGTCATAGGGCAGATCCTTGAATGCGCAACTGAGGGTCAGGTTCGTGATCGCGCCTTGTGCAGCAGATTTCATTCTCATCCTCCTACAAATAATTTGGGCTCACGTCCTCAAAATTCCTTAGATCAAATTAAAAGGGGCCGCTTAATCCGCGGCCCCAGAACAAAAAAACCGCGGGTCATGGGAGACCCGCGGCTGAAAATCTAATGTTTAGTACTCACTGGATCAGCAGCTCGGACTCTCCCCTGCAGGCTCAGCCCACCACCAGCCAGAAAAATTTATGGAACAGTAAAATAAATCATCCATGATGTTGTTCAGCTATCAAATATGTCAGAAGCTGTCAAGGTTTATGTGGTGCAGGCGCCATAATATATCCCACCGAAACCGGCGAGTTTTCCTGGATCCTGAGACTCCTGACAGAAACAACCATCAGAACAGCTTCCATGTCACGGTCCCAATCCCGCACAAAAAGAGTTGGATGCCACAGACCGTTTTTCATGGCAGAAGCGTGAGGTTGTATGACGAGGATACCATCCTCGGGGACGTCCAGCTTTTCGTTGTAGGTTATCAGATAGCTCCCATCCCCCAATTCCCACCATGCGTCGCTTTCATCGCCCGTGGAACCTCGGGCCGGCCTTTTGACACGCCTGGCATCCTCAGATCCTTCGGGGGAAACTGCGACTTTGCCCTCTCCGAGGATCTGCTCGATCCGCATCAGGGTAAAAATGAGTCTGCCGTCTGTGGTCTGGGCCTCGGGATCGGGAGCGAACTGGAGGATCTTCCTTAACTCTACATCGGTAAGGAATTTCAAGAGCTTGCCCCTTCTTTGTTCGTAGTCCCATAAACAGTAACGTAGATCTTTCTGTCCCTTGACCCCAGGTCCAGCTCAATGAGGACGACCTGCTGCCACGTTCCCATTATGGGCACGCCCTCCCTCACTGGAAGGCTGACAGAGGGGCCGATCATGGCAGCCCTGACGTGGGAACGGCCGTTTCCATCACCCCATTTTGCGTCGTGGTCGTAATGAAGGTCTGCGGGGGCTATACGGGAAATAGCAGCCTTGAGGTCCGACACCGCTCCCGACTCGTATTCAATGGTGGTTATGGCAGCCGTAGATCCCGCTACAAAGACGTTAACAACGCCATCAGACACACCTGAGGATCTTACTGTCGCGGCAAGCTCGGATGAAAAATCCACTATGTCAAGCTCGCCCCGCGTTCTCAGTTCGATGGACGCAGGATATGTAATAAACCGGTTATGTTTGGCACTCATCTTGAATGTACTTATACTATGAAAGGAACCGAACAGACAAGGGAGAGGGAACTTGAGCTTCTCGAGCCCGTACTGGGACGCAGGGCAGCTGAGAATCTTTTGGCCAGGTTTACCCTTTTACAGATACTTCAGACCGACGAGACTATTCTTCAGAAAGTCCCCTTCGTGGGACCCTCCACAACACGCGCCATCAAGGCTCTGCCTATGCTGTTCGAGATCTGTTGCCAGAGCGAGAACAGATTGGGCACAATTTCCAGCAGCAAGGACGTATTCGACCTCTACCGATTCCGCGTGGGCCATGAGGAGAAGGAGAAATTCATAGTGCTCGCCCTCAACAGCAGAAACCGTATAGTAGCTGAAGATACTGCGGCAATGGGCTCGGTCAACACTGTTCACGTTAGCCCAGCCGATATTCTCAAGACAGCCATCAGGCATTCTGCGGTGAGCATCATCTGTCTGCACAACCATCCCTCTCAGGACCCGACACCTTCGCCTGAGGACAGACGGTTGACCGAGAGGATCTGTCGAGCTTCATCTCTTCTGGGAATACGTCTGCTTGACCACATGATAATCACCCTGTCATCCTACTATTCCTTTTCCGATTCCGGAGAACTATAATATGGTCGTAAAAAGTCCATCCGTGGCTTTTTACTCCTCGGAAAGCGAAAAATGTTATTTCCACTTTCCTCACAGATCAATAACTTGTCATGCAAGCCATTGATCTGGGCGCCCTTAAACGGGCGCGTTGATGGCTTCTTGCGAAGTCATCAAAATATGGTCGCAAAAAGTCCATGAGCGGCTTTTTACTCCACGGAAAGCAAAAAGCGCGATTTTTACTTTCCTTACGGATCAATGACTTATGGTTTAGGTCATTGATCCGGGCGCCCATGCTCGGGCGCTATGATAATATGCCATTCATTGATCCGGGCGCGCATGCACGGGCGCGATGGTAATATTGGGTCGTACAAAGTAATAAGACATCCCCTGCCGCTGGAAAATAGATCGCACCGGTGATATATTTAAATAGTCCAGCCAGTTAAAACTAATCAGGAAATGCAAACTTAAACCGAAAGAAAGGGGAGGATCTCAGTATATGGCTCCCGCTGAAAAACGTCTCGGACTTTTAGAGCGTATTACAAGGATGATAGGCGAGTCTCATGACTACAGGGAAACGGTGGACAACATTGTTTCTCTGGTCAAGACCGAGATGGATACGGACGTCTGTTCTCTTTACATGTATGACGAAGAGCGAAATATCCTTTCCCTGGTAGCTACTGAAGGTCTCGATCCCGATTCTATCGGAAAGGTGGAGATGAGGCCCTCGGAGGGGCTCACCGGCCTCGTATTCGAAACAAAAGCTCCCCTCGTGGTACAGAACGCCGACAAGCATCCCCGCTTTAAATACTTTCCCGTTACCAGAGAAGAGCACTTCCGGACGTTCATGGGTGTGCCCCTGATCAGCCGACGCAGTCCTATTGGTGCACTTGTTGTTCAGGACAGGAAAGAGCGCAACTACACTACCCAGGAGATCCAGCTTTTCACCACGATCGCCGGACAGGTGGCCAGCGTCGCGGTCAACGCCCGCCTCCTGAGCGAGCTCTCAACAGGCAGTCCGCTGGAGAAATTCGATCTCCTGCCAGCATCTGTTCCCACCATTCTTCACGGTACGGCCGCGGCACCCGGCATCGCCATGGGAAGGGCAATAGTGCTCGATACATCCGAGGACGATCACTACATAGTCGAGGAAAAAACAGAGGACACAGAGGGTGAGCTAAAAAGTTTTGCCGAAGCCGTCGAAAAGGCAAGGGAGCAGGTGGTGCATCTTCAGGACAGCATCAGGCAGCAGCTGGGGGATGAGAACGCGGCGATCTTCAATATCCACCTGATGATGTTGGAGGACAAGGGTTTTTCCCAGAAGGCTGTGGACCTCATCAAACACGGCTATACGGCCATGTACTCGGTAAAGTCCGTTATCTCGGGCTACAGGAAAAGCTTTGCCGAGATCGATGATCCTTACCTCAGGGACAGGGTGGTGGATATCGAGGATATCGGGAGACGCATGGTCAATATATTGAGCGGCTCCACGTCGGGAGACTCACTCCAGGTAGCCAGTGAGGGCATCCTGGTTTCCAATCTCATAACACCTTCGGATACCGCCCGACTGACTGAACAACAGATAACCGGAATAGCCACCGCGGGGGGCGGTCACACTTCCCACGCGATTATACTTTCACGCTCACTGGGCATACCCTGTGTGGTAGGTCTGGACGAGATCCTGGATGTGGTTCACCCAGGCGATTTTCTCATCGTTGACGGCAACACGGGCAATGTTTTTATAAATCCGGAAGAGGAAATTATTAGTGAATTCAAGAGGATCATGGAAGAATATAGCCGCTTCGTTGTGGAGCTGGTCAGCGAAAAGGACCTGCCTGCTGAGACCCTGGATGGTTACCATGTAGAGTTAATGGCAAACGTGGGTCTTCTTTCCGACCTGAAGCTCGTTCATTTTTACGGCGCGGCCGGTATCGGTCTATACCGAACGGAACTGCCTTTTATCGCAAGAAGCATCCTTCCCACAGAGGACGAGCAGTATCGCATCTACAGAAGAATGATCGAGGGAGCAAAGGGAAAGATGGTAACGATCCGCACATTGGACATCGGGGGCGACAAAAACATCCCCTACCTCAAATTCCCCCCGGAGGAGAACCCCTTCCTCGGATTGAGGTCTATCAGGATGTGTTTGGAAAAGGTGGATGTTTTCAAGGTCCAGCTTCGGGCGGTCCTGCGCGCAGCCAGGCATGGAAAGGTCAAACTTCTCATACCCATGATCTCCTCCATGGAGGAGATCATCAAGGTAAAAACCATTATCTCGGAAACAGTACAGGAGCTGGAGAAAACAAAAGTTCCCTTCAACAGCAAGGTGCCCCTTGGCATTATGGTAGAGATACCTTCCGCTGTTCATCTTGCCAGGAAGCTTGCCAAAGAGGTGGATTTTTTCTCCATAGGCACCAATGACCTTATCCAATATGCCCTTGCTGTGGACAGGAACAACAAGAAAGTAGCGCACCTCTATGATCCAATGAATCCCGCGATCCTGAACCTCATATATATGACTTCGAGGGCGGCGAAAGAAGCAGGGATCCCCGTGGCGGTCTGTGGTGAAGTAGCTGCTGACCCTCTGTGGACCCCTATGCTTATCGGACTGGGGATCAATGAATTCTCCATGAACGCGGCAGCCATTCCTCTCGTTAAGAGAGCCGTCAGGCTCATCAAGCACGAGGACTCAGTGAGAGCGGCGCGAAGGGCCCTCAAGGTAGGAACTACAGCTGAAGTAAGAAGGATCCTCACCAGGTTCGAACACCTGATAACCACCGAGATCCTTTACTCACCGCAAGAAGAAGGGTAATTAATTGATAGTTTGACTGAAACCCAAGCCCAAGTTTTCCTCTGTGTCCTCTGTGACTCTGTGGTGAGAAAGAAAAAAGGCAAAAAAAACCCGGAACAGTTTTAGCTATCCCGGGCCCCCCCAATGAGGAATAAGTTAATCTATCCTCAATGTGAAATATTACTCAAAACGCCACATTTGTCAAGATAAAGCGGGATTCAAACATAAATAAAAGTGGAATTATCCGCTCCTGGTAATCTAATTCCTCGTGACTGGGTGGATTTTTCTAACAGCTTCGAAAAGACCTGTAATCGCTCCTATTACATTAGCGCTCATGGAGTCATTATCGGTTTCAGGAGGTAGACCGGGTCAGATTCCAGGTGAAACCGGACAGCTTGACATTATCATCTTCAGAAGATAGTACCTTCCGGAAGGATACGGCATGGGAATAGATAATTACGCAGGGATAATAATTGTAAACAACAAAGGACAGATCCTCCTCGTCAGGAAACTGGATGACTACGCCTATGCGATCCCCTGGTGCAGGATCCAGCCAGGTGAAGCAATACAGGACTGCCTGAAAAGGAAAGTTAAGGATCTGACCGGACTTTCCGTCGAACCTGCTTTTTTGGAACCCAACGAACATATCGAAGAGGATTCACACCAGATCTCTTTTGACCACCTGGCCCGGATCGACGGTGAAACCCACCACTACGTCCGTGATGACCTGGACTATATCTGGATGAAGCCCGGTGATTTTCAGGAGCTCCCTCTGGTACCGCTGACCCGCAAAATTATTGAGAGATATCTCGACAGGATAGGATTTGAGGTTGATGTAACATAAAACCAGTTTCATGTTCCAAGTTCCAGGTTTCAAGTAAATGTATACCTGGATGATGTTAATTCACATGGAACTTGGAACTCGCTCTATCGTCTGTTAAAGAGATCTGCTGTCGAGTCTCTCTTCCACGATCCTGATAAGATCATCCTCTCTGGCAAGTCCACCCGCAAATGTGACTGCCGGACCCGACTTTCTTTTGATCCTGAGGAAATAACGGGCTGTTTCCCCCCTCGGCAGGAGGTCCGCCCTGATTGGCCACCATCCGGGAATCCGTATTTTTTCGATGTTGCTTATCTCATCGTAACCTATACTCTCCTCCCTGCCCAGCCGCTTCACCCGGATCTCACCTCCATCCAGACGAATGGCAAATCCCGCCAGAGACAGTGAGATGAGCACCGATCCGAATGCAAGGGCAGCTATCAGGCCGGCAAGGAGTACAAGATGAACCTGTTTAACATAGACTTCCCCCAGCATAATCCTGTCAACCGCTACGAGAGTTACAATCAGAAATGAAGACAGGACCGCGACAAAACAGGTTACGATCGTGGCCTGTTTGAGATAATCTCCAAGCGTACCAGGATACAGGAATATGTCAGCGTCTTCTTCAGAGGACGTGGAGATGGACACGTTCGTCGAAGCCATCCAGGATCTCCCTTTCGGAACTTTCCAGAGACCCGCCTGTCACAAGGGCCAGCCTCAATCTGTTGTAGCCAAACGCCTCCCTCGCTGAGACTCCAGCCTCGAGAAGCCTCCTGATGAAGCCACCCTCCGTCAGGGAGCTGACTATTACTATCAGCTTCCCCCCGACGGAGATCACCCGCACTACACTGTCAGCGGCTTCGGGATCCAGGCTTTTAAGCAAATTGAGGAACCTGCCGGCGCTGTCCGGCTCCTCAGATGAAACATCGTCAAAAGCATCATCCGGACAGTGGCATCCCAGAGTGTCCCTGACAAAACTTACCATCTGCTCTTTTGTCACTGCTTTGTCCCACATGCAGTTCATCGGAAAAGATCACTCACGTGGATCTACCATCTGACCTCTGCAAGTGAAGCCGGGTCAATGCTGGCTCCCCTTATTTCGGCCCCGAAATGAAGATGAGGCCCGCTTGCCCTCCCTGTTGATCCCACTTCTCCGATGATCTGGCCACGTCTGACTATCTGTCCTTCCTTTACAGCAACCGATCTCATATGAGCGTAGATCGTGCTCACTCCCCACCCGTGGTCCAGAACTACTGTGTTGCCCGAAAGCAGGAGCTCTTCGGCAAGGGAGACAACAGAGCCGTTGGCGGCCCTTATGGGAGCACCTTCAGGAGAGGCGATATCCATGCCTTTGTGGGGAGACTTCTCCTTTTCGTTCAGGATCCTTCTAACACCATACTCCCCCGTCAGCCTCCCGGTAAGGGGCATGATGAAAGGGCCTTTCCAGTAGCGAACTTCAGACCTGTGCCGCAGTGCCTCTCTGACAGTACTGGTATCATTTCTCGCCCTGGCAGCCCGATCATCAGAGAGTTCAACCATTCCCTGGGGAAGGAGCAGGGACTGGCTGCCGTATTCCCTTCCCTGGACTTTCAGATCAGCCTTTATCCTGTATGGAGCGTCTCCCTTCAGGGGGAAAAGCTCTATTTCGACCGGATAAATGGCATACTTGTATTTCATATCTATGCCTATAAGGGCACTGTAGGACCAGGTGTCGGTCTTGATAAGGGGGAACCGTTCACCACCTGCAATTGCTTCTGCCTTCCTTAGTTCAACGGGGGCCTCTACCTTCAGAACAACAGCTGAGCCCGGTTTTACTTTTGAGGGATTCCACATCACCCTGAGTTTCAGGGCGTGGGCAGTCGAGGGGAATATCAGCGCCGCAATCAGAAGCAAGGTACATGTTGATATTAATGGATAAACTTTACCTGCAGTCTTCAAACTGATACCTTTATATGGTCATAAAAAGGCCAAATACACCGTAGACACTACTATACATTGCACCGACATTTGTAACGCTCAAAGAGACACTGAAACAGTCGGTCCGGTCTTTTCGATGATATCACCTGCTGATTTGAAAGGGGAGCCTGAAAGGGGCATAGGATGTCGGAGATAAAACTCAATCTGAAAGAGATCATAGAGATCGCTATCCAGATAGAAATTTCGGGAGCAGCTTTTTACAAACGTCTCAAGGAACTGACCGATGTTAAGGAGCTGAAGGAGTTGTACTCGGACCTGGAGAAAGCAGAATACGTCCATATCAAAGATTTTGAAAACATCCTGGAATCCGCCTTGAGAAAACACCCTGACAGGGAATATCCTACAACCGAGCAGGACCTGCTGTACCTCAGAGCCTTCGCCTCTCGAAGGATATTCAAAGACCCTGCCGAAGCCACCTCCAGGGCGGAACAACTAAACGATCCCCTCGAGGGAATCGAAATGGCCATTGATTTCGAACTGAATTCAGTGTCTTTTTACAGAGAGATAGCCGAGGTCATCCAGGACCCTGAGGATAAGGGATCAGTCCAGGAACTGGAACGTCAGGAAAAGGAGCACGCTGCCCAGCTGTTGGAGATCCGGCAGAAAATGACCGAGTGACAGGTAAAGCTATTCAACCCCTTCAACGGTAATATTTTCGTTGACATTCTCCCTGAGAGCGCGTTCGATCCCTGATTTGAGGGTTACTTCCGACATCGGGCATCCGGCGCAGGCGCCGGTGAGCCTGAGTTTTACCAGCCCTTCATCGCTGATATCCACCAGTTCTGCATCTCCACCGTCAGCCTGAAGAGATACGCGTACCTGGTCGAGAACTTCCTTGATCTTTTCCTTATCTATCATGGTCTTTCCTCCTAACAGAGCAAACAGTTAATTTGAAGCTGCTGTTTGTATCACAGTTGCGATTATCGGACAAGTCCCTCACTGTCTTAACATATCAAGGAACCGGCCGAAAACAAGAGATCCTGTCAACGTTGTCCGGGACAGGTAATCTACAGTATCCGATCGAATGGGTTCCGGATCGACGACCATCCCGCATTCGTTGATCTCATCCTCGCTGAGCCAATCCTCGACCATCTCGGAGGTGGCCTCCAGATGGAACTGAAAACCATAAGCTGATTTTCCCCATCTAAAAGCCTGATTCTCACAGATATCGGATGACGCGAGCAAAACAGCGCCTTCCGGCAGATCGAATGTCTCTGTGTGCCAGTGAAGTACCGGGAGTACTTTGTCCAAACCGGCGAAAAGCGGGTCGCTTAATCCATCCTCGGTCAGGGTTACCTCTCCCCATCCCACCTCCGGCTCTGACGCAGTTTTGACCTCGCCTCCCAATACAGAGGCAAGGATCTGCGCACCGAGGCAGATTCCGAGTATCGGGAGACCGCGCTCCAGAGCCTCGGCCAGGAAAGCCCGTTCTTTTTCCATGAAGGGAAGCGGGTCGTTCGCAGACATGGAACCGCCCATTATTATTACCGCAGAATAACCCGCGGGCGACAGAGGCAGCGGTCCGTCATCGTAGGTTTCAACAATGGCGTGATGCATGCCTCTGCCCTCCAGCATATCTCCTATCAAACCGGGTCCCTCAAAGGGAACGTGTTGAAAGATGACCACCATACTTTTCCTAGTTTTTAAGAGCTCCCACCAGATTAGCGCCAAGTTCCCTGCATTTGGCGAGGTCCTCCTTATCCGGAGTCATATGAGCCCTGATGTTCTCAAAAGGAACCTTGAACTTCAGGCTCTTTAGCCTTTCCTCAATAACCTTGGGCGCTTCGCCGCTCCAACCGTAGGAGCCGAATGCAGCGCCCACCTTTCCCCTGAGCTTTAAAGTGCCAAGAGAAGCCAGAAGATCCCACACGGGCTTTACGGCATCCCCGTTAATAGTCAGGGAACCGATGGCCACCCCGTCGGCTGCCTCGATCTCGTCAACAAAGACTGAAGGATCTGCGCCCTCGAGGTCGAACATCTTGACCTCACAACCTTTTTCCCGGACGCCTTCCGCCAGACTCTCAGCCATCTTGAGTGTGTTTCCATATGCGCTTGCGGTAAAGATCAGAACGCATGGTACTTTTTTCTCCGGCGATGAACTCCACGATCGGTACTTTTCCATGTACTGAGAGATATTCGTCCTCAATATGGGCCCGTGGCTTGGCCCGATAATATCGATGGGAAGGTCCTCTGTTTTGTCAAGAGCCTTCAGGATGTATTCTTTGAAGGGACGCATGATCGTGTCGTAATAAAATTTGAAGAAGTAGGAAAAATCATCAACGAGATCATCAAACATCCGCTCATCGGTAAAATGGCTGCCCAGAAAATCACACGGGAACAGGATCTTGTCCTCAGCAAGATATGTGAACATGGTATCCGGCCAGTGCAGGAATGGGGCCTCAATGAATTTAAGTGTTTTTCCCCCAAGGTCGAGCTCATCACCGTCCCCCACAGCCTGGACGTCTACCTCGCGGTTCAGGATACCCTTGATCAGGGGAACCGCGTTTCTGGATGAAAATAATTTTGCCTTTGGCGCAGCATCCAGGAGCACTCCAAGAGCACCCGTGTGGTCCGGTTCGGTATGATTTAATATAATATAGTCCAGTTCACCCGGGTCGATCAGGCTCTTCAATTTATCCATGAAGGTCTCTGCAAATTTTGATTTCACGGCCTCTATAAGGGCGGTACCTTTCTCACCCTGTACGAGGTAGGAGTTATAGGAAGTGCCGTGTTCCGCATGCATGACCACGTCGAATATACGCAGATGGGGGTCCATTACTCCTACCCAGTGGACCCCCTCTGCAATCTTTATATGCTGCACTGATCAGGCCTCCTCGAAGAAACTCTTGTCTGCTCCACAGTCGGGACATACCCAGTCATCCGGAATGTCATCAAAGGATGTACCGGGGTCGATTCCCTCATCTGGATCACCTGCATCGGGATCATAGATATAACCACATACAGAACAGCGATACTTTTTCATCTCTTACCTCCTGTTATACCTGGTGATCAGGTGTTTAATGGCTCCGGTTATTGACTTCAACTATTAATTTTACTCAGTGTCTGCTTCGTGTCAACCTTTCTCAAATCTTTTCCCTCTCTCACCATATGTCCACCGTCTGGCAACGGGCACTGCCAGTCTAACGAATATCGATCCGAATACAAGACGGCCTAAAACTATCCATAACAGGTTCGCGCCCACAGCGGCAAATATCAGGGAGTCTTCTATCATGGCATGATTTGTTCCGAGAAACATATTTGTGGCCAGGATCTCATCTCCGGAGAAGGTTTTTGCCTTTGCCTCTTCGATTATCAGGCCGGCCCCATAGGCCAGGCCCAGGATCAGCCCAACAGCAGCAACAAAGGATGTCTTGCGGTTCATACCCAGCATTTTCATGGGAGGATGAAGAAGATCCATAAGACGGTCCATCAGGCCGAATTCTCTCATGATCTCCACCGCGATCATGAGTGAGATCACTATAAGTGCTATCTTTATCATTGACACAGCATTACCAGTAATTACTGTCGTCCATCCCTTTCCGGGGTCCATGGTGATGGAATGTACCAGCGGTGAACCGCTGTCGGGAATTATCCTCGCAAAGATCAGTCCAGCAAGGCACGAAGCACTAATGCGGGAGATCAACATCACAGCTGCCGGAGTTCCTGCCTTACTCTGTACAGCGGTTTCTACAACAAGGTTGTGAGCTATCAATATCATAATTGCCATAACCGTCATGGATTTTGCCGATAGTGTAATGTTAACGGCAACTGCAATGGCCGCGTAAAGATTGACCAGGGCTCCGGTCAAAAGCACCAGTGAAGCTTCACCTGGAAGATTGAAAACCTTCATAAAGGGTGCTGCACTTTGGGCCAGAAGAGCAAATACACCGGTGGCTTTGGCCAGATTCACCAGGAGTATGGTTGGCACCATTACCTTTATCAGAAACCATGCCGTGGATAAACCTGTTACCAGGCCTCGCCGACCGCTTTCAAAGATCCTGGTCGGCAGGGGGGTATTGCTGCTGTGCCCACCGGATTCACGAGGGTTAGACATCGGGTCCTTTCAGATGCTTTATTGCTTCACTACATATTTATTCCGCGTTTGAGTAAGAAGCTGTCAACTTGCTATTTTCGCAATATTATTCACCTTATGATCCGGCTTAATGCCGGAGACAGAAGTCAGTTGTCAGAATTCAGGAGCCAGAATTCAGAAAAACTATCGACTAGATAATAAAAGAGTATTCTATACCACAATTCTGGCTACTGGATTCCGGATTCTGGATACAATTACTATAAATAGAAAAATGGCAGCCTGCATGGCTGCCATTTTTTCCTTTGGAAAACTGATTTACACTAACTCGCTGCCGCCTCCGTTGCTTTTGAGTCCAGTTTATCTTCTACCTCTTTATCGCCGTTGTCAGAAACATACAGATTATACGATATCCCCAAAACGAGAAGAAAAAGTATAATGCTTCTGAACGCCAGGAATGGAATGGTAAAGCCGAGCATTGCCTCGATAAGTCCCACAAAAGCAAGTAACATCAAAACCGCAAGCCAGAAAGTCATGGAGCCCCCCCTCCTTTCCAGAAATGTCAGTTTTTAATTTAACTACAATTTCTATAAATCTACTACTTTCTTGGCATTATGTAAAGGGGTTTTATGTTGATTCGAAAATGGAAAATAGATTACTTGTTTTCACCCCTCCCTCTTGTCAGGTCGAAGCTTTAGCGAAGACTGATGATGGGAGGGGACAACGGGGAGGGTGGTGCACCCTTCGGGTGAGTGCGAAGTGCGTAGGGCGAGGGGCGTAGTATTTGAGCAATCTTTTATAATCGTTTCGTCATTGTATTCCTCGCGATGGCTTTACTTGGAACCTGAAACTTGGAACCTGGAACACCAGCCGAAGGCTGGCCGGGGAGAGGAAGGATAAGGTTGTGGTGCTGTTTGTTAGCCCAGAGCCCATAGCCTGACTACTTACCTGTTTTCCCCCCCACCAACTGCCCAAGAACCGTGCTGGCCAGGAACAGCGGAATATAAGTGTAGGAAAAATGAGCTCCCAAGCGCATAAGTATGATAACCGGGATGGGCAGGTGAATAGCAAGAAACCAGCTGACTGAATATTTCCGGCACCGGGTCCTCCATCGCCCGAAAGGGAGCGTGATTATGAAAGTAAGGGAGAGAAGCAAGAAGAGGATCAAAACTGAATTATTGAAAAGCTGCATGGCACCTTTTAACAATTAGAGGAATATTTATCAAACGAAAGTTGGTTTCATGTTTCAGATTTCCAGTATGAATATTATAAAACCCGGAACCCGAAACTCAAGACTATAAAGAAGTACATTGGACTATTCCCATTTGTTACATTATGATTACCGCTGATAACCCACACAGGTAAAGATAATTGATATGAGCATAACCAGAAGAATATCGGACAGGGACGTGATTCATCTGGATCACGCCACTATCAGCGTAACAGGTGGTCCTGACTCTGGTCTCAGTGTCAGATTTGAGGAGGGTGTTCTGCTGATCGGGACTTCCGTTATCTGTAACGTTACTCTTTCAGACCCGACTGTATCCAGGCGTCATGCGGAGGTAACCAGGACAGGGGAGGGGTTCCTTCTCCAGGATCTGGACAGCACCAACGGTACCTTTGTTGACGGGACCAGGGTGGGCAAAGCGTATCTGAGCGACAAGGCACGGATCGACGTTGGCAAAACGTCCCTGACATTCAGCCTGAGTGAAGAAACTCTTATCCCCACACCATCGCCCAAAAAGCAGTTCGGTGAAATGGTGGGCAAAAGCCGGGAGATAAGGGAATCATTTTCCCTGCTCAAACGGCTTTCCGCCACTGATGTCACTGTCCTGCTGGAGGGAGAAACCGGAACCGGGAAAGAACTTGCCGCAAGAGCCATACACAATTCGAGTCTCCGGTCATCCAAACCCTTCGTAGTATTTGACTGTTCCACGGTTCCCTCAGAATTGATGGAAAGCGAACTTTTCGGCCACGAGAAGGGAGCATACACCGGGGCCGGCGAGGCCCGGCAGGGTGCTGTGAATTCAGCCGAAAACGGGACTCTCTTCATCGATGAGATAGGAGAGCTTCCCCTTTCCCTGCAGCCCAAGCTGCTCCGGCTCCTTGACAGAAGAGAATACCGGAAAATTGGTGAGGCGAGCCTGCGAAGAGCAAATATCAGGTTTGTCGCTGCGACAAACCGCGACCTGGAGGGACTCGTCAATAAGGGCCTTTTCCGCCAAGACCTGTTCTACAGAGTCTGCGCTGCAATAGTCCGCCTGCCATCACTTAAGGAGCGGCCCTCCGATATTACATACCTGGCCGACCACTTCCTTGAAGAGATAGGTAAAAGTTCAGGGAAAAAGATCAAAATAAGCAAAAAGGCCAGGGAAACAATTGAGAAACACCCCTGGCCGGGAAATGTCAGGGAGCTAAAAAATGTTCTTGCAACCGCAGCGGCACTCAGCACCGGGACTGTCATCGACAACAAGGACCTCTCCCTTGCACCGACTCGTGAGGGCGGTGTGGATCCCGGATCCATCAAGGAAGCCGAGGCGGAATCCATCAGGAAAGCACTCGCCCAGACCGATGGTAACAAGAGAAAAGCTGCCCGTCTCCTGGGCATTGCCCCTTCGACGCTGTACTCGAAGATTAAGAAGTATGGGATTAAGTAGTGTCATAGAGTAGGCACAACTCGTCCCAGGGCCCAAGACCCAGAACCCAGGTCAGTAACACACGTTGGACATTGGACGTTGGACGTTGGACGCAGTCATCACCAACCGTTTTATCCCCAAACACCCGTTCGAAAACTGTACGCTTTTTTTCTGAAATACTCTTTAGTGTAATTCACTCCTTAACTCCTCAACATACTGAATATTAATGTTTTTTTAAAAAATAGAGCCTGTTTTGCAATTCAGGCCCGATCCTTGCTCATACCAGGGCAAGTAATCAGATATTAATAAACGCGCCTATTGAGTGGCGCCCGGATCGACAACTTGCGCAGCAAGTAATTGATTCGTGAGGAAAGCGAGAATGACACTTTTCACTTTCCGATAAGTAAAAAGCCACGAATGGACTTTTTACGACCCTAACAATGAAACCTGAAGATAACAGGAGGTTCAACCATGAAGAAATGTATCGGTTGTGAAATGGAATTCGAGGAAACCATCGAAATCTGTACAGAGTGCGGTGAACCCGTCGCAGAGTTCGGCGAAGCTTCTGATCCCGATTTCTACGAGGAGACTTCTGCTGATGTCAGTGAGGCAGATGAACAGCATCCGCACCTTGTCCTGGAGAATGGTGAGCGCCTGGAGCTTAAGGCTGGGGATGCAATGCTGGGCAGGCTGGACCCCATAGAGGGTATCCATCCCGATATTGACCTCACCGGCTACGGGGGCTTCGACCTTGGAGTTTCCAGGAAGCACGCTATCATCCTCAGGGAGAATGAGGAATATCTCCTGGAGGATCTGGGTAGCGCAAACGGAACAATTGTAAATTCAGAGAGAGCAGAACCAGGTGTGAGGATCCCTCTCAGTGAAGGGGATACCATTTACCTGGGCCGCCTTAAAGCCACATTCCACACCTTCGGGGGTGATGGGGGTACGGTATGAAAGTAACCGGTAATAGAATAATCCGCACAACTCTTGTGGGAACGTGTGCCGCTGCAAGCGCCGCTGTTCCCATTGGGATCCTGCTTGCGTTCAATATCAACGGCTGGGCGCTGGGTATTCTGTCAGGCGCTGCGCTGGGCGGTATTTTATCGGGATTCTTTTCAGCTTTCGACCAGCTGTGGACACAGAGGTCAGGATCCCTGATCGGTAGAGTTGTCCCGGCTCTTATTGTTGGCTGTTTTGGAGGAGGTTTAGCCGCATTTACAGGACAGGCTCTCTTTTCTTCGTGGGGGCACAGACTGGTTAAAAGCACCTCATCAGGTGTCCTGATCCCACTCTCGTTTGGAACTGCTATTGGTTGGGCTCTCACCGGCCTCGTTGTAGGGCTGGCTATTACCCTTCCGTCATCCGATACCCGTGACCGCTGGGCCTGGACTGTATTGGGAGGCGTAGCTGGGGGGTTCACAGGAGGTTTTGCAATGCAGGCATTTCAGCCTCTCATGGGAACCGGCAGCCTGATCCTCGGACTGTGTACACTGGGAACGGTGATGGGTTTGGGCATTTCATGGGCTGAGAAGGTCTTTTCCAAGGTAAGCGTCCAGGTACTGGAGGGTTCCGGTCGTGGGTCAATACTCAACCTGGGTGGCAGTACATTCATTGGAAGTGATAAAAGGTGCAAGATATACCTCACCGATGCAGGCATAGCCCCACGCCACGCCCGGATATCTGCCCGCAGGGGCCGCCTTCTTCTTGAAGATCTGGGTTCTGTCGCGGGATGTTTACTGAACGACAGGAAGATTTCCGGAACACAGGCGCCTCTGTCCCATGGCGATCTGATCAGGGTTGGCAAGAATCTTTTCAGGATCAACGCACCCAGGGTCGCCGCAGTGGTGTCAGCAATTCTTTTAATCGCCTTTCTATTTACACCGGCTGACTTATTAGCTGACACAAGCATATCTGGAGAGTTAACGGACGATTCTCCCCGGATCACCCAGATCGACTCAACCGACTATCCTTTTGTGGATATGTACGTCACACTTCCAGCGATCCTTCGCCCGGGCAGAGTCCGTAAAATGAGGGTTTATGAAGGGAAACAGGAAGCTGTCCTCCTTGAAGTCAGGGACCTGACCGTTGCGGACAGGGATGAAGCCATGACAGTTTCCCTGGTGCTGGACACAAGTCAGAGTATGGAAGGGACCAAGCTCGGCGAGGCCAAACAAGCCCTGCAGACCTTCTCCCAGACGCTTCCATCCATGGCCAGAATAAACCTCATCACCTTCAGTGACAGTGTCCGGACTGCCGCTACCAGAATCGCACCTGAAGATATCACAGACTATACACGGAATATAACCGCATCGGGTCACACCGCTCTTTTCGACGCCATTGTAAGAGGAACCGATCTTGTGGCCGACAACTCCGGCAGAAGAGTCGTCCTTGTCCTCACCGACGGAATGGCCAACCGTGGAAGCTACTCCATGGAATCTGCCCTTGCTTATGCGGAGCAAAGAGCTGTCAGCCTTCTCATCGTGGGGCTGGGCACGGATGTCCGCAGGTCAAGACTGACCACAATGGCTCAAAGAACAGGCGGAAAAGCTGTATTTACTACTGCACCCGAGGAGTTATCTTTCCTCTTTGGAGAGATGGGACATACTCTCAGTCGCGAGGTGCTTATACGGTATAAATCAACAGGAAGGCAGACTTCAGTGGTTCCGGTCCAGTTGACTCTGGGATCGTCCAATATGACCTCCGCTATTAATGGACGCTACATGCCGCCTACTGCTTCCATTTTCGGTAATGCGGGATCCTTTTCATGGGTTCTCATATTGTTCGGTCTGATCGGTCCTGCCGGGTTGTTTACGGCTTCCCGCCTGACATCCTTTGTCCTGTCTAAGGATCCGATCATGCTCGTAGAGGGTTCTTCCAATGCGACGCGTCTTCTTACAAAAGCTCTCAGGGACGAAGGAATGACCGTTCCCATGAATATCGGCGGCAAGACGGTCATGGTCAATAACCAGCCCGTAAGCGGAACGCGAACGTTAAGGACCGGAGACACCCTGACCTGGGGTGAAACAACTATCCTGTTTACCAAAAAATAGCACATGGGCCCGCCTTTTAGCGGGCCCTGCGTTTGACCTCTCAGTACATCTATGGTAGCAAATCTGTAGTATTCTACTTGTAAACATTACGGCTTACAGATCTATTTCCTGCACTGAGGAGTTGAATCATGTCAAAGTCAGATCAGGAAGACTTCCTCCCTACGAGGGAGATACAAAAAAAGGGAAAAAGCGGCAAGGGTAAGAAACAGGCCAAAGCCTACCTTGCCATTCTCACCGGTCCGCGAGCGGGAAGCCAGTACTCCCTTCCTGATGACAGGCAAATTGTGATCGGAAGGGGTACAGATTGCACAATACACCTTGACGACAAGGATGTTTCCCGCCGCCACGCGTCCCTCCAACCCTTCGGGACAGACTATTATATTATGGATATGGGCAGCACCAACGGAATTCTGGTGAACGGCAATCCTGAAGAAAAAAAGATGCTTAAACACGGTGACAAGATCTCTATCGGCCAACAGATCCTGCAATTCATTCTCGTTGGCCCGGAAGGAATACCCCTTTAAGAGGGTTGTAAACTCCTCCCCTCTTACACTCCATGAACCGCAAGCTGGGCAATTACGAAGTACTTGATGAGATCGGGCGTGGTGGCATGGCCATCGTCTACAAAGCCCGCCAGCGATCCCTTGACAGAATAGTCGCCATAAAGGAACTGGATCTTAAGCGCTCCAAGACTGATCCCAGGGCAGGAGACCGCTTTGAGCTGGAAGCCAAGGCGGCAGCTTCACTTCACCATCCTTCCATCATAACAGTCCACGATTTCTGGGAGAGGGGAAAGAAGGCTTACATTGCAATGGAATTTGTGGACGGTCTTGAGTTAAAGGAGGTGTTGGATGTAACAGGCGCCCTTGATCCTCATCTCGCAATCCAGATAGTTATCCAGATATGCGGAGCGTTAAAATACGCACACGAGAGGGGCATCATTCACAGAGATGTTAAACCGGGCAATATCATGCTCTCCAGGAAAGGCGATGTAAAGCTCGCTGATTTCGGGATCGTGTTCGTCTCCGGCACTACTGATCTCACAACAACCGGTGCCATTATCGGAACTCCTTCTTATATGTCACCTGAGCAGATAAGAGACGAAGAACCCGGTCCAGCATCTGACGTATTCAGTCTCGGAGTTGTTCTTTATGAAGCAGTCACCGGTTCGAAGCCTTTCTCTGCACAGAACGAAGTGGCACTGACTCACGCCATCCTGCGCAAGCGACCAATAAAACCGCGCCGCTTGAACAAACGAATAAGCCCCCGGCTCTCGCGAGTGATAATGAAATGCCTGAGGAAGAAGTCTCATAAACGCTATGCAACCATGGACGAAATGGAAGCTGCCCTTGCAAAAGTCCTCCCGAGGAGAACCCCGAATGTGGCAAGGGAAGTGGCAAGGCTGATAATGGTTTCAGAAGAACCCGGGACTCAGGACGCCACTATTCCCTTGAAGCCCGTTCGGGTTACCTCGAGAACCAGGCATCTGCTTTCCCTTACCGGTCTGGTCTCGGTCGCCGTACTATTCATCATCCTTGTCATGCCACCCCTTCCCTGGAAGGGAGATCTGAGCAGTGTCATCGTGGGCTCGCAACCGTCGCACCTCACAATAGTAGCCTATCCATGGGCCGAAGTTATTCTGGACGGTAAATCACTGGGCTATACACCAAGGGCTGCCCCATTCAAGGTGCCTTCGGGCAAGCATAAGCTGCTACTCAAGAACCCTGAGTTGGGTATCCAAACCTTCGATCTTACTCTGGAACCCGGCGAGGCCGTCTCTGTAAAGGTGGATTTTCTGGAGAAGAAACGTTGAGAATCTATCACTTCAGCTTCATCCTCATATTATCTCTGTTAATTGCCGCGTCTCCGGCAGTTGGTGGCGTCAAATCCCACACGGTAAGGCAAGGAGAATCACTGTCATCCATATCCGCTGCCTTTTATGGAGATAAAACCCGGTTCAATTATATCGCCCTGTACAACAGCATAAAAAATCCGGCAAATATAATGCCCGGGTATAGACTAAAGCTGCCCTATTCGAATCGCATTACCCTCAGGAAAGGTGAGAGCATAAGCCTGCTCGCAAAGCGGATCTGGGGGGATTCAAGGATGTTTCCGGTACTCGGAAAGCTGAACGGGATCACAAAACCAGAAAGCATTTCTGCGGGAACTTCCATGGCGGTACCAGTCCTTATACCCTACAGGCTCAGCCAGGGCGAAACGCTCTCTACTGTCGCCAGGGATCTTATGGGAGACCCAATGGCATATGACCTTGTCGCTATTGCAAGTAAAATAAAAAACCCTGAAAGTGTGCCTATCGGGACACTTATCAAAGTACCGGTCGTCCTTATACGGGTACAGAAGCCGAAACCGGCCACACCTGCCAGGCCGAAACCTGCGCCAGCAAAACCCTCAAAAGCGGGTCCGACACCCTCCATGAAGACCAGCTCCGAACTCGCAAACAGCATTGGACGTGCAGAAAGAGAGTTCAGGCTGGGGAACTATCAGGAGGCGAAGGGACTCCTTCTCAGGATCGAACACCTCCTGGTAAAAAGTGCGCACGCAGAGGCATTGAGGATTCTGGCATCATGTCACTATGCATACGGCGACACATCCCTCGTCCTTGATACCCTGCGTAAGGCATACACGCTGGACCCTTCCTACAGGCCCACAAAATCCATGGTAAATCCAGAGCTCCTTTCCCTGCACAGGAAGGCCCGAAGGGCTGCCGGTCGTAACTAATCCTAATAGATGTAACTGCAACGGGGTGTCTGGTTCATTCTGACCAGAAAGATTTTCTCAAAGAAACAGGGAGGCTCTGATACAGAGTCTCCCTGTTAATGACAGAAACCTCCTGAAAATGTCAGGCGCTCATAGTGTCTTCACGTATCTTGTCTTCAAGCTCCCTGATCCTGTTCTTCAGAGTTTCTTTTTCTCCACCCTTGTCCATGATATGGATCCGGTATGTCATTCCAAGGACAACCAGGAAAAGTGCCGCACTCCTCAGGGCCGGAAAGGGAATTGTGAAACCAAGCAACATCTCGAAGATAGTCAAAAATGCGAGTATAAGCGCAATTATTATCCAGACCAGCATCCCATCCTCCTTTTTATTGAAATAACTATAAATGTGATAATATCACAAAATATAATGCATACAATAAAAAAGTCTTTTCAGGACTGTTGCAACCTGGACTAGAATTCTCCGGCCCGCCTGATGTTGTAGGCAGCTTTTCCCTCGGCGATGACAGTGTCCTTGTCCGCCGAGGTATAAACAGTCGTGCTAACTACCGCAACCCTATTACCAACACGTACAACCTCAGACTCGGACACCAGATCATTATCAGGACCGGGTCTCAGGAAATCCACTCGTATGTCGATGGTTACTATGCTATCGTCTGTGTTGAAATGAGTCCAGACAGCAGTTCCTCCGCTGACATCTATGAGAGTTGAGATGATACCTCCATGGATAGCCGGTCTTCGCATATCGCCGACAAACTCATCTCTGAACGGTAGCTTTAATCTTGCGTATCCTTCCTTGAGTTCCTCAATTTCCAACCGAAGAAACTCATGGAATGGAATCTTGTTCGTCATGTAGTTCTTCAGTTCCTCCAGCTTCTTTTCCACAGAAACCTCCTCTGTCTTTCCCCAATTTATATTGTGAAAAAGGTTACACTGTTAGCTTATATGTGGCAAGGATTTTGAAAACGAATTTGTTTGCTTTTGGCTGTTAATTGTTGATGACTTCGCAAGAAGTCATCAACGCGCCCATTGGGGGCGCCCAAATCAATGACTTGCACTGCAAGTTATTGATTTGTGCGGAAAGTGAAAATGACACTTTTCACTTTCCGCAGAGTAAAAAACCATGAATGGACTTTTTACGACACTAACAATGATAGTCCTGTGATATTTTATCACCAAATCAGGAAACCATGGATCGATGTCTCAATAAAACATATACGGATACGAGGCAAGGCCCGTATCCGTATATCCAGAGTGCATTTAATTTCAGTATCTACCCGATCCCTGTATCCGAATGATGCTGTGTTATCCAGTTCGTATCAACCCTGCGATTCATCAGATCAACCGCGGATCATTACGAGGAGCATTTTAAACGGTTCGGGCGCGTTCAGTGCATGTGGAATATCTGCTGGCATCATCACTGTTTGTCCTGCTGTGGGAGTAACAGTCACATCGCCTATTGTAATTTCCGCCGAACCTTCCAGGATCTGGACCATGGCATCGAAGGGTGCGGAGTGTTCACTGAGACCCTGGTCTTTATCGAAGGAAAAAAGAGTAACTGTCCCTTTTCCGCTTTTGATTATCGTCCGGCTGACTACTGAACCATCTGAAAAATCCACCAGTTCCTTGAGATCCACTGCCTCTGAGTGAGGCATACCTCCAGATTCATCTCCGTGTTTATGCTGTGACATTGTCTGCTCCTTTCAATCAAGTTAGACTCATTTATTTGTCGAGTGTATCAGGTTTATTTTAATTATACCGTGTAGTGTAGTTAATGGCCTTGACATATCTCAAGGTGGATTGTCTAAATTGTTTTGGCAATACATACTCCGCAAGCATAGTGTAAGCTTTAAAAATAAAACAGTTTCAGGTTTCAGGTTCAAAGTTTCAGGGAAGAGAAAATGATACGTAAGAGTAAGTAAGATATATATTATTACTTGAAACTTGAAACGTGAAACTTGCTTAAATTGCGCTAAATCGGAGGATCGACATGAAAATAGGGATCCCCAAGGAGATCAAGGACAACGAATACAGGGTCGGCATAGTTCCATCGGGAGTCGAGGAGTTGGTATCGGACAGCCACGAGGTCCTGATACAGGCTGGAGCAGGCCTTGGAAGCGGTATTACAGATGAGGATTTCGTTTCCGCGGGAGCTGTCATACTCCCGGATGCTGGTTCAATATGGAGTGTGGTCGATCTTGTAATGAAGGTAAAAGAGCCACTTCAGGAGGAATATGATCTCCTTAAAGACAATCAGATCCTTTTCACCTTTCTGCACCTGGCCCCCCTTCCTGGCCTTGTTGATGTACTCCTTGACAGGGGAATCAGGTCAGTAGCCTACGAAACGATCCAGCTTCCCGACGGCAGCCTGCCTCTCCTTGCGCCTATGAGCCAGGTGGCCGGCAAGATGGCCGTCCAGGTCGGAGCTACTTACCTTCAGAAAGAAAGAGGTGGCAAGGGTATCCTCCTCGGTGGAGTTCCGGGAACCAAACACGGGAGGATAGTAATAATTGGAGGCGGTAACGTCGGGATCAACGCTGCCAAAGTGGCCTACGGACTTGGCGCCGAGGTTGCGATCATCGACAGGGACCACAACCGCCTCAGCTATATCGATGACATCTTTGACGGCAAGGTGGTTACTCTCATGTCCAACACGAGAAACATAAGGGAAGCCGCGTGGGCCAGCGACATGCTGGTGGGGGGTGTGCTACTTGCCGGAGCCCTTGCACCGAGACTGATCAGCCGCGAGATCCTGAAGGAGATGAAGGATGGCAGCGTTTTCGTGGATGTCTCCATCGACCAGGGGGGAATTTCCGAAACCAGCCGACCCACGTCCCACTCAGATCCCGTCTACACTGAAGAAGGGATCATCCACTACTGCGTTCCCAACATGCCTGGCTCGGTACCGGCAACCAGCACCTACGCACTTACCAACGTTACCCTCCCATACTGCAGGAAGCTGGCCTCGGGAGATTTGGGAGAGATCCTGAAATCTGATACATCCCTGGCCGCTGGAGTGAACACCTGGGATGGAGTAATTACTTGTAAACCGGTGGCTGAGGGAGTCCGGGGGGCATATAAACCGCTCACTGAGCTGATATAGAAGTTGCCCCAGTGCGCAGGGCGTAGTGCGAAGGGCGCTTGCCAGTCGAAGTGCTAAGTCGAAGTCGAAGTGATGCTTTTCACCACGGAGGCACGGAGGACACGGAGAAAACCAGGGATTTGTGTTTAGATAAAGGGCAATAAAAGCCTGTAACGCAGAGGGCCGCAGGCCGCCCATTCGGGCGGACCGCAGGGGACCGCAGAGAAAAACCTGGGCTTGGGGTTCATCTGAAGAGATAAGAGCTTTGAACCACAGAGTACACAGAGGGCACAGAGGTACACGTATCGGAGTAACGGCGTATCGGGGTATGGGGGTTTATTCCCCTCCCCTGGCGGGAGGGGAGCATATGGGGAGGGGGCACTATTCACATTTATTAAGTTACCAAAAACTGGGGGCGCAACTGTCTTGTACGACATCCAGACTTAAAGGCTTAAGGGGGAATCGTGGAATGGGGGATACATATGTCAGAGAAAAACAATGTTCTCGCCGCAATTGGTAACACTCCTCTGATTAGACTGAAACACCTGCCCGACAGTGGAAGTGCAGAAATATGGGTTAAATGGGAAGGAGCCAATCCCACCGGCAGCATGAAAGATCGCATGGCTCTTAGCATCATCGAGGGAGCGGAGAAACGTGGTGAATTGAAACCGGGTGGCCGTGTTGTCGAATACACAGGTGGAAGCACCGGCAGTTCTCTTTCCATGGTATGTGCAGCAAAGGGTTATGGAGCTTACATGGTCTCCTCAGATGCTTTTTCAGAAGAGAAAATTCGTACAATGCGTGCCTTTGGCGCTGAGGTTGAGATTGTACCCAGTACTACTGGTCAGATCACCAGAGAACTCATTGATGCCATGCGCGCTCGAGCTGAGGAACTGGCATCTGAACCAAACACTTTTTATGCGGACCAGTTCAACAACCCCGACCACAAGACCGCATATTACAAAATGGGAGAGGAGATCCTAAGGCAATCTGAAGGAGCTTGCGATGCCTTTGTTATGATGGCAGGTACCGGTGGTTGCTTTTCAGGTGTAGCCGAAGTTCTCAAGGGTAATAACACTGATGTTAAATGTTTCGCAGGTGAACCGGATGCGCACCAGAACATATCTGGTGGACCCATGGGAGGACATCGCATCGAAGGGATCGGAATCGGATTTCTACCGAAGATCATGCGCATGGATCTGGCAGATGAGATTATTACTATTAAGGATGATGATGCCTACGAAACGGCTCGTGCTCTTGCGGGAAAGGAGGGAATCCTGGGTGGGATCTCTTCAGGAGCAAATGTGTTCGCAGCCCTCCAATTAGCAAGAAAACTGGGGCCAAATAGAAAGGTTGTCACAGTTATTGTGGATTCGGGCCTGAAATATCTCAAAAAAGACCTTTTCTCCATTTAGCCATAAATAAAGCCTCCGATCGGGGGCATTATTTTCCCTGTTTTGATGTATTGCTGCGAAATCTGGTGCGTAGAGGCGAGGGAGAATGGTTAATATTCGGGGACAATGACTCCAAGCTGATAGTTGTTGGTTGTTAGTTAATGGTTTGAATAAAACCCAAGCCCAGCTTTGCTCTGTGCTCTCTGTGCCCTCTGTGGTTCAAGAACTTTGAGATTTGGGATTCGGTCTTTATCCGATCTCAGTGACAGAATTTCCCGAGATAGAAAGCCTCTTGACAATCTTGCCGCCCTGCAGAACATCCGCTTCCATATGGCATCCGTAGTCATTGATCTGAACTACCAGGTTCGGATCGTTGAATTTCTTTGCGTAGTAAGCGTAGATGAAGCTTCTCATCCGTTCTGCTCTCACCCTGGACTCCGCGGTAGTTAAAGGAGTGCTACCGCAACCACCAGAGTCCGCAACTCCGCCGCAACCGCTGCCGGTAGCTGAATTCCCGGAATAATCGCACCCCTGGCCGCCGCAGCTTGAATACTCACCGTCTGACTCCTGCGCCTGTATTGCTACATTATTGGCGGAAGGTGAATACTGCTGGACAGCGAAAACCGTCGCGGCTGCCGCCACGACAATAATGATCCCGATAATTACTGACCATCTCTTCATCGTTTAACTTTTCCTCTCCTTTCAAGCATCTCCCCGTTGCTGGAACTGATTCGTTACCATTGCTTATATAGCTTGTCAACAATGATTACGTTGTCGTTTCGGTACTTGTTACATCATGTTAAGTTACCTGAATTTTCTTTCAAAAGATTAATTTAGGATATCTGTTGCAGAGAACATTAGAAATTAGAACATTAGAGCATTCATGTAGATTATATGTGTCTAATGTCTAGTGCTCTAATATCTAATGTTCTATTATCCAACTTGATAAATCCATACCCATGCTTACTCTTACCCTTCCCGATAATACCCGTAAAGATCATCCCGACGACCAGTGCAATCGCGAGGATTATGAGGTAGACATCGTTTTTTTTCATGGCTCCTCAGAATCCAGAACCCAGAATTCAGTAGTCATTAGTCAGCTTTTTAAATGCTACTATCTAAAAATTACTGGATATGACTCATCACTATTCTGAATTCAGGATTCTGACTACTGGCTTCTGACTTCTATTTGCGCCACGTCGCCGGAACGAAGAGCACCAGGATGGAGAACAGTTCCAGCCTGCCGGCGAGCATGAGGAAGGACAACATCACTTTGCCCGGCCCAGAGATCCAAGCGTAGTTCTCAATGGCGCCTACCTTGCCCAGTCCCGGACCGATATTTGAAAGACTTGCTATTGACGCGGACATGGCGGTCACAAGATCGGATTGTTCAGAGATAGTCAGAAAGACGATACCGAAGGCAAAGAGAAACATGAATATGACGAAGTAGGACACTGCGCCGAGGATGTACCTGTCAGGAACCGCCCGGGAACTGACTTTGACCGGGATCACAGCGTTGGGAAAGATAGCCTGGAGGATGCTCCTGAAACCCGTTTTAACAGCCACATAGACTCTTATAACCTTCATGCCGCCGCCTGTAGATCCAGCGCAGCCTCCCACAAACATGAGTAACACGAGGGCGAATTTGAGAAATACAGGCCATAGATTAAAATCAGTTGTCGTATATCCAGTAGTTGTCGCGATCGACACAACCTGGAAGGCGGCCTGCCGGACAGTGGGTTCACTGAAAGATTGTTGATTTAAAGACAGGACAACCGTAAACAGTACAATACTGGCCAGGATCAGCGAAAGATAGGTCCTGAATTCACCATCCCTTACATACCCTCCCAGCTTGCCTCTGATGCCCTGATAGTGAAGCATGAAATTGGCCCCGGCAAGGAGCATAAACACGATTACTATCCACTGTATGTAAGCACCATATGCGCCAATGCTGGCGGTTTTCGTAGAAAATCCCCCCGTAGCCATCGTGCCGAAAGTGTGGCAGAGGGCATCGAATAGAGGCATTCCGCCGGCCATGAGCAGGGCAGTCTCGGCAGCGGTAAGGATGAAATAGACTGTCCAGAGGCTCTTGGCAGTCTCCTTCATTTTCGGCCTTATCCTCTCGGCTGTAGGCCCAGGGGCCTCAGCCCTGTAGAGCTTGTAAGCCCCGCTTCCCAGGGCCGGCAGGAGGGCAACTGAGAGCACGATGATACCCATACCACCCAGCCAGTGAGTCATGCTCCGCCAGAACAGGATTCCCCTTGGCAGTGACTCTATCTGAGTCATTATTGTGGCTCCGGTAGTTGTATAACCGCTCACTGTCTCGAAGAAAGCATCGATATAACTTGGCGTTGCGCCGCTCAGAACGAAAGGAAGTGCGGAAAAAGCGGAGATGCAGATCCACGATACCCCGACTATAGCGAGGCCGTCCTTGGCGCTTATGCTCTCAAAATCTTCGTCGGTTATCTTCAGGTTCATCCGGGCAAACAAGGAGATAGCAATACCAATGAGGATAGTGATTCCAAAAGCCCTGCTCTCGGCGCTGACAGGATTGTCTAGAATCGCCCAGGCGAGCGGAGCCAGCATGGTTATGCAGACCACAAAGAGGATCCGGGCTACTATGTTGAAAACCAGTTTCTGGTGCATCTTTTTTCTCGATCCTGGAGCGTTCTCTCAGGTTCAGTCAGCATGCGAACGCTGGTTCGATACAGAGTCCCGTGTCAGACAGGCATACCGGGTATGGGCCAGGGCGGTTTCAAATTATCAACAGGAAAAAGGCTCCACAAGATCCTGAAAATGAGATCGTTAAAGAATCCCTTTCTTTACGAAGAGCTTCTCGAGCTTGTGCATCACATCTTCAATGCAGAAAACGACTACCGGCTCACCCTCTTTAATCTCGGTGCTTCCACTGGCAAGGATCACCTCGTTATCGCGGTAGATGGCCCCGACTATGGAGTTTTTCGGGAATTTTATATCACGTAGCGGTTTTTTGGTAATAGGAGAATCTTTCTCGGGAATCAGCTCAATAACCTCAGCTTCACATTCCGGTATCGTGGCTACTGTAGTTACCTGGCTTCCTCTGATAAGTCTAAGGATCTGATCGATGGCAAGAAGTCGGGGATTTATGACAACATCAATATTCATTGCCCCGGTGATCGCCATATAATCCTGGGAGTTAGTTGTTATTACCGTAGTGCCCGCGCCCAGCTTCTTGGCAAGCACAGCGGAAATAAGATTGGATTGATCATTGGCTGAGACTGCTATAAATGTATCGGCCGCTTCAACTCCACACTCTCTGAGGATATCAGCCTCGGAGGCGGCTCCTGTAGTCACCCTGACATCATCCAGCAGACCTGCCACCTTTTCAGCCTTTATCCTGCTCTCTTCTAAAAGCACAACCTCGGGGATCTTCTCTGAAAGACCCTGAGCCAGACTGATACCTGTAGCCGTGGCACCGTAGATGATCACTTTTTTTGGAAGTTTTGCATCGGGGTTGAGGAATGTGACGAACTCTGGTGTCGACTCCTTGGGCAGAAGAACGTAGACCCGGTCATCTGGATTTATGGAGTCTTTGCCGTAGGGAATTACGACTTCACCATTCCTTCTTATAGCAATGACAAGGAACGGCCACGGGAAATCCTTTTCGGCGAGTTCTTCCAGAGTGATCCCGGAGAGTGGTGATCCCTCGGGCACATCGAAAGCCATCAGGAGGATCTTCCCATCCGCGAAGTCCGCCACTTGGCGAGAACCGGGAGCTGTCAGCACTTTGATAATAGCCTGTGAAGCAACCTCATCAGGGTTGATGATATCATCGACGTAGAAGTGATCAGGCCCGAACTTTTTTAGAACCTCATTAAGTGCTCTGTCCCTGACCCTGGCGATCCTTTTTTTCGCCCCGTAAGCTGCAGCCAGAGAGCAGATAGACAGATTGGAGAGGTCTGAGTTGGTTACCGCAACGATCATGTCAGCTTCAGCCACGCCCGCCTCTTCCAGTACGGCCGGATCAGAGGCGGTTCCCACGAGGACACGCACGTCCAGTTTTTCGCTGATCTTGTCAGCAACGGCCTGTTTTTGCTCGATAACGTTTACTTCATGGCCCTGCTCTGAAAGATAGTGCGCGAGATTAGACCCTATAATACCCGCGCCGCAGATGACTAGTCGCATTTTCACAATCCCTGTCTATTCATTATATTGCCGGAATCTTATGTATGGCAGGTTGATAGATGTCTAACTGTATCGCGATTCCGGCGATTTATGCAACATCACGATGAGGTCAATTTTGTGATCCTTTGTCAGGCTCTTTGCGTTCGGCAAGCTTCTTTTCCACAACACAGTAGATACCGCCCTCTCTCATTCCTGGCCTGAAACAGAGGTTGCAGGAGATGCAAGTTGCCCTGTGGGACGGATTATCACGCCAGATATTTACGAGGTCCGGCTCCCTTATGAGAGGTCTTGAAAGGGCAAACATGTCAGCATACCCCTCTTCCAGCAACCTCTCTATCAGAGAAAAGGATCTCAATCCGCCCACAAGAATAACCGGCACATTTACTTTTTCCTTTATCCTTATTGAGTAAACCGCATTGTAGCCTTCCCTGTCGAGGCTGTTTATTCTCTTCCGGACCGGAACTCCGTCACCGGAACCAGAAGTTCCGGCACTGACCTCAATAGCGTCAATTCCCAGTTCCTCCAACCGCACAGCCGATTCGACAGCATCATCGATCCTGATCCCACCCTCCAGATTGTCCGAACCGGAGAGTTTTACGGTGAGAGGAAAATCATCACCAACGTCACCGCGGATCGCCGAAACAACTTCCTCCAGAAACCGGAACCGGTTCCGGGCCGATCCACCGTAGTTATCATCTCTTCTGTTTGTCATTGGGGAGAGAAACTGGTTTATGAGGTAACCATGGGCCCCGTGTAGCTGCACACCATCAAAGCCCGCCGCTTTTATTCTGGCGGCTGCCCCTGCAAAGTCCAGAACGGTACTTTTTATCTGTTCTGCCGACATCTTTTCCGGGATGCCCGAATAGAATGGGCTGGGCACCGGTGACGGCCCGAGAGGTGCATCCCCTGTTGCTCTCTGGGATGTCTGAGCGCCAGCGTGCATGAGTTGTGAAAAGATCCTTCCTCCCACCTTGTGAACTGCGTCGGCTACCTGGACAAGAGACGGGACAAGGTGATCCGACCAGGCTCCCAACGTCCCGATCATCTGCTTTCCCCTTGGGTGAATGTATGTATATCCGGTGACTACAAGGCCCGTTCCACCCTCTGCCAGCTTCCTGTACAAAGCAGGCAGTTTTGGGGTGGGTTTACCGTCCTCTTCACACATTCCCTCCCACGTCGCGCTGCGCATAAACCGGTTGGGTACTATGATATTACCTATTTCAACAGGTTCAAAGAGCATGTTTTTCAAAATTTCCCCAAAAAAATTACACCCCTCTGCCTGACCATTAAACTGTCAAACTCAAGGGGATAGGTGTGTTAAGTCGGAAATCGGCCACGTATCTATCATAATTTTGGCCAAATAACAACAAGTACTATTTGGTGGTTTTGGCCAAGATCCAAGGTCCAAGATCCCGGATCCAAGATCATCTTTATAAATTCATGGCCAGTATTAACATGAAATTGAATTCATTTTACATCGATCTTGGATTTTGGACCCTGGATCCTGGATCGACCAACAACTTGATCAATTATATTACGATACTCACCAGCAAGATTATTCCACGAAAGATCGCTCACATCCGGTGGCGTTAGAGCCCTCACTGATTCAGGATCCTGGATCATTTCCAGCAATCTGCGCGAAAGCTCGGCGCTTTCAGCGGCCGGGTCCTCGGGGTACGAGGGAAACCTGAAGCTATCCGGCAGGTACTCCATATATGCCAACCGGTCAGGAACCAGTGGCACACACCCTGCAGCCACCGCTTCGAGAAGCGCGACCCCCTGGAACTCATGGAGGGATGTGGAGATGACCACATCGCTTGTGGTGAGTATCCTCCTGTATTCAACCGCATCTTCCACAAAACCCCATGTATCGATATGTTTGGAAAGCTTGTCCTTTGCCTCTTCAAACACTTTCGGACACTCCCGGAATCGCTCCCCCAGGACATGGAGCCGGAAATTCCCATTGCGTCGGGAAACATCGTACAGGGCATCAAAAAATCGTTCCGGGGCCTTGTCATATTCCCACCTGTGGTTCCATACAATAGTGAGGGGCACGTCGGAAGAAGGCGAGTCGTGATCCGCATAACAGTGAGCTTCCAAAGGTACCGGTACCACAACGGAACGGCTCTTGAGCTCATCAACCACACCTGCCGGGATGAAGTCGGGAACCATATCAAGGAGTTTTTCCACTCCGTCAAGGAAGGAATCCCTGTTGTATCTGGAGTTAAAGACGGCGATATCAGCGGCAAGTGCCGTATAGAGGTTGGTTATCATGTAATTCTGTCCCCCTTTGCGCTCGAAGCGTTCGGGGTAGGCAAACTGGTTCTCGTGGTAGTAAACGATAGATGGCAGGCTGGCAAGGCCAGGCGCCATTCCCTTCAGCGCGGAGAGATCGGTCATGGAAGTGGCAAGGAGGCAGTCGTAATTATCCGTCAGGACTTCCCGGGAACCGAGGGCCCATGACAGGGCGTTGCCGCGGTTTCTCCAGGCAAAGTTTCGGGGAGGCAGGGAGAGGACAGTCCAGGAGTGCTCCTTAAGGTGCTCAGCGAGCTGCTCCCTCCAACGCCTGTGACTTCCAGCATCATAGGCGGAAAGAAGGAGAATCCGTCTGCTCTGTGTGCCTACCATTGATTAATTCCCTTAGGTCTCCTTGTCCGAGAGACAGGGCCGGGCTTTTGAGTGCAATTACTCGGATGCGCGTAAAGCCAGCTTCGCTTTGTGATTCATCAAAAACCCGGCCTAATATATATTTTTCGCTACAGGGTTCCGGTAAAGGATCCTGAGCGAAGCGCGGAGGGAGTTGCAAAGGCGAAGGGGCTTTACCGGAACCTGGATATTATATATTGAACACCAACTAATTTGCAGATAATCCTAAAATAAAATGGCACCCCAAGGTGCCATTCTGATCATGCATCAACCAATATCAATCGTCAAAATCCCCTTCAGGTCCCTTGTCCGAATCAATGAGAGCAGCTTTGGCAGCAATCTTCTCTTCCGTCCACTGGGCAGGGTCCTCTATCCTTCCAACCTTGGGTCCAAGGTCACAGGACCCCGCTGAAAGGAGAGCATCTACAGCCAGGGGAGCTGTGTCAGCCGCGTTGAATACGTTGGTGAGCAGCTCAAATGTAAAGTCCTCTACCGCTCCAGCCATCCTGGCCCTTACCTTCTCTGGTTGGCCCAGCATGTGATTTTCAAAGGGCAGGTTCAACTTCTTGTAGTCTCCGCCCTTAAGACCGTTTTCCGTCGCATAGGCAACCATCTCTGCCCAGACCTCATCGGTCACACCGGCATCCGACACCTTCGCGAACTGCCCATCCTCGTCGAGGATGGCGTTACCGTAGTCGTTGACCTTAACCCCCCAGGTCAGCATCTGGAGAGCCGTGGCAACGTTTGCCTTTGTAGTTTTTGTCCCGGAGGCGATCTTTCTGAGCCGCTCGCTGCTGTTTCCCGAGGTCCCGTGCTGTGCCCCGGAAATTCTGTACGGTTCCAGGGCACTGTGGATTTGTGCTGTGAGGTCTATCTGAATACCCGCATCTGATTCCTCTATCCCGTGAGTTGTACCGTTGTTCAAGGCTATCCAGTCAGGGAAGATATTGTGGGCATTTAAGCCCTGTACGAGGAAGAGGGCCTCTTCTTCGGTGGAAAGCCCTTCCTTGCCCTTTATCTCACCAACTTCCGTCTCCAGTCCGGCCCAGGTCGGCACGTAATCGGCGAGGGCTATGCTTGCCAGCAGGTTCTGGTCGTCAGGAAGGTGAGATGCGTCTATGGCTATGGAGGTTATACCGGCATCAAACATGGTCGGTATCTCAGCCCTTGCCCTGCTCACATCCTTGTCGCCTTTAATTCCGTAGTGGTCCGCATGGATGGCAACGGGTATCGTGATCCCCAGTTCATTGGATATGGAGTCTACCACCCTTGCCAGGTTCCAGAAATTGATGGCGCAATAGGCATTGGCACCGCCCTCTGATTTGGCAATCTCAATTATGATAGCTGCATTGGCCCGCTGGGCTGCTTTTAGCGCACCCCTGATGACAAACTGGTTGCGGCCGTTGGCAGCAATAGTCATGGCCCCTCCCCTGGCCACCATGGCCCTGTCAACAGCCTTGCCACTGACGATAAGAGCCCTGGAATTAGGAAACAGCTTGACAATGTTTGGCGGACGGCCAACAGAGAGTGCCTTCTCGAAATCCTTATTGGAAACGGTTGACATATTATGGCCCCCTTATGCTAGTTGAAATCCGAAATTGGTGCTTTATTCCGTATCCCATAAACCGCATCTAGATTACACTTTTTGGTGGCACTAAATCAATATTGCAACTAACAACTTTTACTTAATCGCCGCCTCAACAGCCCTCTCAATCCCATCATCAGGCAGATCATAGTGAGTAACCATCCTGACCTGCTCATGATCAATGGCAAGACTCAGTACACCAGCTTTTCGCAAGTGATCCACAAATGCGCCTGCCAGATCTCCATTTTCCGGTGGGTTTTTTTTCACCTGTTCTCCAAACCAGGATGGTTTTATGCTGAGCATGATTATGTTCGTCTCCGGTTTAACCGGGACTTCTATACCGCCGATCTGTGAAAAGCCGTCAGCAAGTGTCTGAGCTGCCTCGTGATCATTCTGGATCCGCTCAACCATTACTTCCAGAGCAACTATACCGGCCGCAGCGATGATACCCGCCTGTCTCATCCCGCCACCGAACATCTTTCTTACCCTTCTGGCTTCGGATATGAACTCTTTTGCACCAGCCAGGATAGAGCCCACAGGAGCACCGAGCCCCTTGGACAGGCAGAACATCACCGAATCGAAACCGGACACAGCATCTTTAACGGTGATATCCAGTCTTTGGGCCGCGTTGAAGATCCTGGCGCCGTCAAGGTGTGCTGGAATACCGGCTTCTTTCGCAACATTCAGGATCTCCCTGGTCCTTTCAAGGGGCATCACCTTGCCGCCAGCCATGTTGTGGGTGTTTTCCAGGGCTACAAGTGCGGTCCTTGAAAGGTAATAGATATCCGGCCTGATGGCCCCCCTCACCTGCCCAGCAGTCATCAACCCGTCATCCGTACAGACGGGATGGGCAAGGAGACCGGAAAGCGCCGCCATTGCAGCCATCTCGTAATTGGAGATGTGGCTTCTCTCCTCCACAATCACCTCGCTACCGGGCCTGCAATGAATGTGAAGGGCAGTCTGATTTCCCATTGTCCCGGTGGGCATGAGTATTGCCGCCTGCATGCCCAGTTTTTCAGCCGCCATCTCCTCAAGCCTGTTGACCGTGGGGTCTTCGCCGTACACATCGTCGCCCACTTCAGCCTGGACCATGGCGTTTCTCATGTCGGGCGTAGGCTTTGTTACAGTATCTGACCGCAGGTCAACCACCTGGTTTTTTCCCATCCTGACTCCTTTATCAGACAAGCAGCATCCGATCCTGGGAGAACTTCTCTCCCCAAATCAGTTCAGGATTATATCAATTATGATTACAAATTTGCAGTATGATATACCCTACTATAAAGTCGATTTACCTCGAGACTAAGACTGGATTCACGTGTTTAACACGTATGATTATATTCCGTGGATTCACGATTTCCAATTTCAAATTCCCAGCAGACACACTTGGAATTTTACCATTATTGCATCATTATAGGAGTGATTCAATCACCTGACAGGGAGAGAGAGTACAGGAAAATGCTGATTTATCTCGTTAGGCACGGTGAAGCTCTCAGCAGGGAAGAAAACCCGAAAAGACCTCTATCAGGGAAGGGGGTTCTTGAAGTCGAAGATCTGGCGGAATTTATCGCTGCCAATTTCAAAATGAGCGTCGGCTCTATTCACCACAGCGGCAAGGCAAGGGCATCCCAGACAGCATCTATCCTGTCCAGAGCGCTGGCACAGTCACCTGAGGTAATTCAGAGCGACGGACTCGATCCAATGGCTGATCCGGGTATCTGGTCTGAAAGGCTCTCAACTCAGGAGAGGGACACCATGCTGGCAGGGCACCTGCCGCATCTTTCCAGGCTTGTATCCCTGCTTCTTACCTGGAACCCAGAAGTCCATCTTCTGGAATTCGACGTGGCTACGGCGGTATGTCTGGAAGGAGCCGCTGGGAACTGGCTGCTGAAATGGATGATCTCCCCGGGGATCCTGAAGCAAGGAGTAGTTCCTGGAAAGTAATCTGGGACTGGGCTTACTCTGATCTCTAGTGTCCGCAGCCTCCCTCTCCGTGGACGTGGCCATGATCCAACTCTTCGGCCGTCGCTTCCCTCACATCAATGATGGTGACATCAAAATTGAGGTGGACTCCAGCCAGAGGGTGATTGCCATCAACAGTAATGTCATCACCATCGATATTGACTACAGTAACTTGCTTAACTCCGTTTTCGGTGGGGGCTTGAAACTGCATTCCCTCTTCGAGCTCGTCCTCGAGTCCAAAAACTTCCCTGGCTACAATCTGCGTCAGGGATTCATCCCTCTCACCGTAACCCTCCCCGGGTGATACAGTAACCGCAAAGGAGTCTGCGGCAGACCTTCCCTCAAGACCGTTTTCAAGACCGGGTATAATATTGCCGGAACCATGCACGTAACTGAGCGGGCCGTGGTCTTTTGAAGAGTCGATCACATTACCCCCTTCGTCTTTCAAAGTGTATTCAATCGTAACTATCGTATCCTTCTCAACCTGCATTTGTGAGACCTCCTTGATTGAGTGTGAGGGGGCATTATAGGCATTTAATTCTATATTTCAAGGGAAACCACGCCTTTGCCCCAACAATGGCATGGATCAGCTTCCTTTGATCTAATTTTAACACGCTGTGATCCACATTCACCGGCAAAGATAATAATAAGTACCGCATGCTATCATTATGTTAGCATTCCCTTGTATAGTTTGAATGCGTCTTCTTTTCGGCACAGCTCTGAGCCGGGAGTCATGGCCGCCGCCGCGCCGCAGGCTACTCCGAATTTTACTGCTTCTCTTGCCGGATGGTCCTGAGCCAGCTTCATCACGATCCCCGCTACCATGCTGTCTCCTGCTCCTATACTGCTGACAGTCTCAACACGGGGCCCGCTGATCAACTCAGGTCCGTCCTCGCCTACCAGTAAGGCACCCTCCGGGCCCAGTGAAACCACCAGGATCCGGCATTTAGCGTCACGCGCTACCCCGTATGCGGCTGATTCTATCTCCTCCAGTGTTGTCAGCTTCCTTCCAACCAGATGCTCAAGCTCATTCCTGTTTGGCTTTATCATGTAAATGCCCGCACCAGGAGGTATATTGAGTCCGGCTCCTGATGTGTCAAGGATCATTTTGCTGCCTGACCTGCTGGCGATTTCCGCAACTCTTGAATAGAAATCATCAGGCACACCCTGGGGCAGGCTTCCGCTTGCCACAATATAATCGGGTGCCGGCTTTGCGGATTCCACTTCGTCCAGAAGCATTTCCCATTCATCCCGGGAAACAGAGGGCCCTGGCATTCCAAATCGGAATTGATGGCTGGTTGACTCCTCATAAAGTGTCAGGTTTTCCCTTGTCTGTCCCTGTACAGCTATGGAGGTAGTCTCAATCCCCTCCTCCACCAGGAGTTCAAGGAGCATTTTTCCCATTTCGCCGCCAATAGCCGTGACGGCCCTCGAAGTGCCTCCCAGCTTCCTAATTGCCCGAGAGACGTTCAGCCCCCCGCCACCTGGTTCGAAGCGTGGAGGTGTGCATCTGAGCTTTCTGTCCGGTTCTACGTTTGGGACAGATGCATACTTGTCAACTGCAGGGTTTATGGTAACTGTCATTATCTCTTTCAAGCTATACCTCCTTCTTTTCCTTGTCGCTTCATGTTCCTGTATTGCACGAAAATATATATCTTTACTGTAAATTTCTCTATATGTCTTGTACGTAGTCTGCCTGGAGTGTTAAGTTTTCAGATGTACACCAAGTTTCACAGGAGACTAATTTATGTCCTCAGGTTCCAGAAAGATTATCATCGCGGCTTTTATTGGTAATCTTCTCATCGCGATCACCAAATTCGGCGCCGCTCTTATCACTGGCAGCTCCGCCATGGTCTCCGAGGGCATCCATTCCATGGTGGACACCGGAAATCAGGTCCTGCTCCTTTACGGTCTCAAGAGGGCGCAGAAGCCGGCTGATGAAAATTTCCCCTTCGGCCACGGAAAGGAGATCTATTTCTGGAGTTTCATAGTTGCTATTCTCATCTTTGCCGGCGGTGCCGGCATATCCGCCTATGAGGGCGTACACCATCTGCTTCATCCCAGACCCATGGTAAAACCGTTTGTAAACTATATTGTCCTTGCCTTCGCCATGGTCTTTGAAGGCATTGCGTGGATGATGGCCAGGCGCGAGCTTGCCAGGTCCAAAGGCGACCTGAGTTATATCCAGGCCGTCAGGAGGGGTAAAAATCCCACCCTGTTTGTTGTTTTCTTTGAAGATTCCGCAGCAATGCTGGGTATCGCTGTTGCATTTACAGGGATCTTTCTGGGTCATATTACCGGGAAGAGCTACTACGACGGCGCTGCATCAATTGTGATCGCACTTATTCTGGCCGGAACCGCCATCTGGCTCGCCTGTGAAACCAAAAGCCTGCTCATCGGTGAAAGCGCTGAAAACAAGACTGTTGAAAACATCCGCAAGCTTGCGCTTTCCTTCTCCGGTATACAATCAGTGAACGAAGTACTGACCCTGCACATGGGCCCTGAATTTATCCTTGTTAACATGAGTGTAGACTTCGACGACAATATTCCTGCCGGGGATGTTGAAAGGATACTTGGAGAACTCGACAGGGAGATCAAGGCCGCCCATTCTGACGTAAAGCGTGTTTTCATCGAACCTGAGCCTGTGGACAAAACCATAAGCCGGCAAGATACCGGAGGAGGATTAAAGTATTAAGGCTATGATATCGATATGATATCATAGCCCCCGGTTGACCCTTTATTGTCCCTGTTTATCCTACTCGAACACCACCATGTTCTTCCCGGCCTTTTTTGCCTTATACATCCTGGCATCTGCTTTAGCAAGAAGAGCGTCTGCCGATTCCCCATCCTTTTTGTAACATGCCCCACCAAAGCTTGCGGTCATCCTTACCGTCTGGTCATCTACTATTTCTATCTTGCTGTCTTCAATTTCCTGTCGAATCCTTTCGGCAACGACTTTGGCTGAAAGGCGGTCTACCTCCGGGAGTATGATGAGGAACTCCTCACCTCCGTACCTGCCAATCACATCGTATTCCCTTATTCCACACATTATCATTCCCACTGTGGCCTTCAGGACCATATCGCCGGAGTAGTGTCCGTAAGTATCATTAACATTTTTGAAATCGTCGAGGTCAACCAGGATCACTGCAAACTCTTTGCCCACCCTTCGGCACCTCTCGATCTCCCTTGTGAGAAATTCATTCATGAACCTCCTGTTGTAAATACTCGTCAACGGGTCGGTCGTGGCGAGCATCACCTCTTCGGTGATATCCCTCATGATAAGCTGTATACGGCCAATCTCGTTTACCCTGTCCATGGGCAGGTAGAACCCTGAAAACTCAAAGACCACGCCCTCCTTCTTATATCTCACATCTTCGATCTTCCCCTGCTTTCTGAGTGTACTGCAGATATCCTTCCATCTGTCGGCTGGAACCAGTCGGGTTATTGACCTGTCGATAATACCTTCACCGAAACGGTTATTAACCTTGTCATTGCACCAGAGGATCAGCTGGTCCTCCCCGGTATCCACGAGTTCAAGCAGCATTTCGGGCAGAAGGTTAAGCACCTCTTTTGTGTACGTCAGTTTCCGCTCGAGAAAATCATGGTAGTCACCATCCAGATTCACCACAAGATCCCTGTTTGTTACGATTCCCACAGCTATCCCCTTCTCATCACAGAGGACTACCCGCCTTATGTTTTTTTCGTTCAGGATCTTGACAACTTCAACAAGCTTCGTGTCCATTTCAGCACACTCAACCGGACTCGTCATATAAAGTCCAACTTTGTCGCTGAAGGAAACCTCTCTGCTGGCCAGTTCAACGATGTCATTTTCTGTAATAATGCCTGCCGGTTTGCCCTTCATAAGAATGGGAACGGCACCTATATTTTCCTTTATCATTTTTTCAACAATGCTTTTTATCGATTCATCCGGCGACGCATTTATTAGATCTCTCACCTGATTCCGTATGTGCTTGACCTTGAGAGTCGCTCTGTAAAAATCCTCCTCAAGGTAACCGAGGAGGTCCTTTTGCGTTACGAGACCCTGAAAAATGTCCATCTCGTCCACGACTACAAGTCTGCGAATATCATTTTCTATCATCAGATCCATAGCATAGCCGAGTGTTCTGTCACCCATTGCTGTGATCAATGGTTTCCTAGCAAGTTCCTTTGCCGGCTCATTAAGGTCTATGCCATCATAAAGCAATTTAACGGCGTCCCTTTCTGTAAAGATACCAACAGGCTGTTTTCCTCCGTCAAGGACTACAACAGCACCCTTTTCGTTCTTGTGCATGCTCTTTAACAGTTCCCCAACGGTAGCATCCGCGGATATCCCGACGTTTCCGTAAGCGGCGATATCGCACAGGAGAACAGTGGCTCTGTCAATCATAGTTTACTCCTCAAGAGCATCAGCAAGGATTCTACGGGGAAAGCTGTTTAAACAGCTGACTTACTTCGACTACCCATTTGAGAGGGTAAAGCGGTTTGATGATTTTGTATCAAAGCTCCCTCCCTTGAACTACCATTTTTACTAACTCCTGGCCCGTTGGTCAACTCTCACTTTTTCTTCTCCGGGTTCTGCTATGCTGAACTCAACTCTGTATTAAGGTGCAGCTATATCCTATACTTAAACTGCGAACCAGTGAAATGATGGAGGTCAGGCTTTATGCTTACTGAACAGAGGCAGCACCCACGTGCCCCGATACATGTTGAGGTTCAGCATGGTGCAGTTGCGGAGGATGTTACCGAATACATACTGAACCTCAGCCGCGGTGGCGTCTTTATTGAAACATTTTCACCTGGTGATCCTGATACTCTCTTAAAGTTAAGCTTCTACCTGCCTGATTCAGGCCACACCTTTGAGGTTTCAGGAAGGGTCGCCTGGAGCAGAATGGATTCAACCGCTGAGGGTCCACCTGGAATGGGGATCGAGTTCGTTGACATCAGCGACCACGATGCGAACATGCTGGAGGATTTCGTAAACAGCGTGCTCACACTGGACTGATATTCCACGGATATTAACAATCAAACTCCGGAACCAGAATGACCAAGGAACACCATTCTCACGTATGTCCCTGGTGGGCAGCATACTTCTTCGATAACCCCCTGAGGAAATTGATCCATAATACAACACGGATCCTGGACCCGTATCTCGGTCCGGGTATGAAAGCCATTGATATCGGGTGCGGTATGGGGTTTTTCTCCATCGGAATGGCCCGCCTGGTGGGAGATGAGGGCACTGTCCACGCCCTGGATATCCAGGAAAAGATGCTCGAGATAGCATCGAAGAGAGCTGCCCGGAAAGGTTTGGATTCGAGGATAGCCTTCAAACTGATTGAACCTGACAGTCTGGGACCAGACAGACTGGGAATTGAAAGTATGGTTGATTTTGTCCTGGCCTTCTGGGTGGTCCATGAAGTTCCGGATCAGGACAGGCTCTTTTCAGAAATACATGAGATACTCAAGCCTGGTGGCAGTTTTCTGATGACGGAGCCTTCTTTTCACATCAAACGAGATCAGGTCGACCGGAGCATTGAAAAATCTGAATCAGCCGGGCTGCTATTAGTGTCTAGACCGAAAATCAGGTTGTGCAAATCGGCGCAATTTGTAAAACAGCAACAAGATTGAAACATAAAGACAAAAACCTTTAACGCAGGGGGCCGCAGGCCACCCATTCGGGTGAACCGCAGGGGGCCGCAGAAATAACCATGAATTTGAGGGTAAACATCAACATCAGTGAGGATTATCATCTGAGTTGAATATTAGTTCAAGGCTGACCAACGGGAAATCACGCTGAAAGCGTGATTAAAAGGCAAGCCTTCCAGCCATAGCTCGGAGAGCGACGGTTGGATACGACCCCCAGGTTTTTCGGATTAACGATTAATGAGGTAGCAAAATGAGGGCCAAAGACTTAAAACCTGACAATCTGAGCTCCGACCCCATGGGTGAGGGACCCGCATAATGGGTGGGGTGGGTATTTGAAAGGATATAGGAATGAGAACTGAAGAGGAAGTCGCAGAGTGGCAAAAAAAACTGGAAGAAACATTCACTGGACCAACAGGTGTTCATGGAGAAAGGTTATTAGATCTTATACAAAATGAGGAAGATCATAAAGCTCAAGCAGTAACAACATTAGCAGGATTTGTAAGGTTAATGGATGCCTTTTTTGACTTTTGCATCCAAACTTTTAGAGAGGCATTTAAGAATCCAGATAAAATCGATCCAACTGATATTAGTGCATTTGTAGCCACATTTTGGAGGTTTCGATCTAGTTATAACATTTTCTGGGATGGATATTATTTTGAGGCCGCCTCCCTACTTAGAGCTGCTTATGAGAATATTCTCCACTATGGTGCTTTACATAATGGATATATTTCCAGATCGCAGCTATGGATCCGACCTGAACCTGGTGAAAGTAAGAATGATTTTATCCGCAGATCAAGGATAGAGAATATAGAGGTTGAGAGGCTAGTTAGGTCTCATATGATTGGTCCTGAAAGCGGCCTTGATGACGATACGCAAGAGAAGTTCCGAACATTTCTTTTTATGCTCCACCAACATGTTCACCGATCAAGGACAACTTCAGTTTTTCTACTTGGCGATGCAATTACTGACGGTAGAGGTATTTCAATAATGCCACGTTTGGATTTGGAAAAAACCAAACACTATGGAACTGTGGCAACGTTTCTATCATGGTGTTTTTTCAGACTTCTAACAACTATTCAAAACAAAGATATGTATACAGATGAATGGAAAAAGCGATTTAGTGTTTTAGACGAATCATTTAGCTTTACTATTATTGGTGAGCCCTTCTCTGATGGGATTCAACTTTTTATGGAAGAAAAATTTAATATGAAGATATAGGTTCAGTGAGACAGTTGCTAACTTTCTGCTATCTCTTATTAAGAAGGGTTACGATTAGATTTCGTAACCCTTTGAATTTACTGGTCGGGGCGAGAGGATTTGAACCTCCGACCACCTGAACCCCATTCATCTACTCAAATCCCCATAACACAAAGCCCTACTCTGCGGCCCCCTGCGGTCAGGGCTGAATAGCCCTGCCTGCGGCCCCCTGCGTTAGAGGCTCCTGTTTCTTTCTATATTGGGTGCTTTATTCCTTGAAACATGAAATTTGCAACTCGGTTAATTCGATGGTCGCAGCATATTCATTTCTACATCATCGAATCGAGCTATCTTTCCTCCGTGATCCTCTACATAACCCCGGGCAACGGACAGTTCAGAAAATGGTACCAGCGCCTCTCCCATGGGTCCCATTACATCCCCCCCGAGAACGTAGTGCGTTTCTTTACCGTTAATCCAGTGCCCTTCCGGGTGAAACCAGTCAGCCTTGCCCATATCATTAACAAATACTGCCGATATATTTTTAGGCCGGTCCGGCTGGAGGTAGAAGGTGAACATGTCCAGTGTGGAGCAAAAAGAGTCAACTTTACCGCTACTGTAGTGGATCTGGCCTTTCGCTCCAGGGAAATCGACGGGTATCATGCCGCATACAGCGCATGAAATGCTCCGGTCAAGTTTGATCGGCTTTATATCGACTGGCTTATCGCTCTTTGAGCATGCTGCCATGAACAGGAGCAGGACCAAGAGCTGTATTGCAGGTTTTATTCTTCCCATTTTATGAGGCAAGCGTTTTGGTTCCTGGCTTCTAGTTTTAGTAACCCCAAAATATTAACTGCGGCCCCCTGCGGTCCGCCCGAATGGGCGGCCTGCGGCCCCCTGCGTTAAAAGCTTTTATTGCTTTGGATTATATAATTAGTAACCAAACCCAGCTTTGTTATTTCTCCGTGTCCTCCGTATCTCCGTGGTGAACCCCAACCCAAAGCCTTCCTCAGTGTCCTCTGTGACCTCTGTGGTTCAAAAATTACTTTCCGCTGAGCACCTTCGGAGTCCTGGTCACAGAAAAGGTCTCGTTAAGGCCAGCAGTCTTGCCCGCTCCTACCTGGACTTCCTTGACGATATCCTCGAACCCCTCGTGCCAGATCCTTACTTTATATGTACCCGGCAGCAGGTCCTTTATCTCGAAATTACCGCTCTCGTCCGTGATAGCAACATAAGGATGTCTGGATGAGTAGATGTAAGCCCTCATCCAGGGATGAGCGTCACATTTCACATTGAGAAGTCCCGCAACCCTGTTGGGCTTCGTAATAACCTGGTCCTTATAGGGAAGGGCCAGATTGTATACCGTTCTTCTAACGCCACCCTTAAGTATCTTTCCAATAGAGGTGTTGTGCAGCAAGGGGTCGCTGTTCTTAATCACATAGTTTGACTTTACATAGGCGATACCAACGAGAGGAGTGAACCTGCACTTAACATTGTCAATGTTCAGATCGACCTTGGGTGGAGTCTTTCCTTTCTTCACATTCTCCACTATTACCAATGCGTTCTTAACCTCGCCAGCCGGAGAAATCTCATAGAGGAAAGCTTTCTGGTTTTCCCCGCAGGTATCCTTCTCCTGTTTGGTCTCCAGGGGATTTTCCTTGGCCTTGAGCTTTATGTGGATAGTTGGGTCAGATACTTTTACTCCGGTCTTGATCTTGCCCTTAATAGTCCCTCCGTTGGTTACCTCCACAACCTCATATTTTGGCTTTCTTTTCGTTGCCGCCTGGGCTGAGGCCGGCAGGATAAGTGCTGCTGCTATTACAAAAATCAGGAACTTTCTCATTTTGACCTCCTTGCATTAACTGATTGTAAGTTGTTAATGGAAAATGGAGATTAGAAATTAGAAATTAGAAATCAGATATATTACATTCAATACTTTTCATGAGCATTCCAATATCCAATCTCCAATATCTAATTATCACCATCAATTATAACATTGATATTCTTATGCAGTTCGGGTTCGTGGATGTAGTGCCCCACAACCTGCCTTACGATGCCCGTTCCGTCGATAAACACCAGCTTCGGGACATAGTAGATCTCGTAGGCCTCCAGGAGATCGCCACGGTTCCCTGCGAACATGGGAAAGATAAAGCCCAACTCCTCCCTGTAGGCCTTGACAAGCTTTTGGTCCTTTGCCATTACGTTGATACCGATTATCCTCAGTTTTTCGCTACCGAATTTCTCGTTCGCCCGCTTGAGCATGGCAATGATCTGCGTGCAATAATGACATGCGTTGTGTGTGAAGTAGATTACTGTAGGCTTGTTAAAGAGTGTACTGATATCCACATTCCGTCCCTCATGATTTAAAAGGACAAAAGACGGTGGGGGCTCTCCGATGGAAACTCCCAGAGCTTCCCCGTACATGAGAGATATCATAACGGCTATGGCAAGGAAAACTTTAAAAACCTTCATCCAGCTAGACCTCGATCCTGACCACTTCGAAGCGTATCCTGTTCCGGAAGTGATGGCCGTAGATCAACGGAATCCCCCCGGCTTCAGCGTGTGTATAGGGAAAGGAGTTCAGGGGCTCTCCCCCCTGGGCCGGCTCCAGGATTAGATCCTTGCCCGAAGATACCTTGAATCTGTTGGGAGACAGGTTGCCGAAAAAGAATTCCCTCATCTCAGGCCTCTTGTTGGCTTCGGAAACGTCCACCGGCACCCAGTTGCCGTCTCCAGCATGAAACCTCACCCAGCAATGGGCACCCGTGCAGTCCCCCTCCATTTCTCCGCTGGTGGTAATGGCTGAGGGATAGGAGAGGGCTATGCCCTGCTCCCACTTTACCGGAACACCTTTGCTGATCATCATTGTCCTGAAAAGAGCATGAAAATCATCGCACTTGCCTGCCTTGTTCCTGAAAGTCCAGACGCTGTTTCCCATCCCGCATCCGGGTATAGTCTTATCGTAGGTCAGGGTTTCAACAAGAGCGTCAAATACTCTCCGCCCAACTTTCACAGGATCTTTCTCGCTACCCACTACCCTTTTCACGAAAGCAGCAATAGCCCCGTCCGCTTTCTCCCTCCCGGTCAGCACTGAGTGTTTGGATATATCTTCATTTCTGTCCTGAACTGTGCCGATCGTCTTTCTCCGAATCCTGTAGGCTACGGATATGAAACCTCCAGCCTTCAGGTTCTCTGGCCCCACGAAGACCATCTGGTTTCTGAATTTCGGCTCTTCGTTGATGTTGAAGGGAACTGGTGATTCGATAGACAGCCTGGTAATTTCCTGTTCAACATCACTCTTGGGAAGGGGAATCCAGAACCGGGTCTTTTCTCCGCTCTTTGGAGAACTCAGGATCTGGGTGACATAGCTGATATCGAACACCATAGCCTTTACTTCCAGATCAGAAACCGGCCCTCGCTGATTTGTGATCTCCTTTGAGGCGTATGAAATACCTGGTACGATCTGGCTCGCGAAAGCTGTCCCGGCAGCCGCAGTGGACAATTTCAGGAAGTCTCTCCTGTTCATAGCAGCGCCTCCACGGTTGATTTGAGTTCTTCCTCATCAAAATAAAAATCCGTTTCAAGGCTGATCAAGCCATTCCCGTCAATCAACAAAAGCTTCGGAGAATATTTCATATAGTAACCCTCGAGCAGCCTTTTTTCTTTCACCTTTTCTATATCAATCCCGTACTCCGTCCACAGCACGGCAAGGTCCTCCCTCTTGCCGGAAACGAACATCCATCTTCGGTCTTTTTGGGCATCGATCTTGTAAAGGTCAAAGTAGTCTTGGCGCCTTTTTTGAGTGTCCATTTCAGGGTCTATGGAGACATGCAGATACCTGATCCCGGTGGGAGAATCTAGAGCCCTGTCAAGGGACGATAAGCGTCCTGTAATAACAGGGCAGCTGACCGAGCAGAATGCGTATGAAAAGGCTAGCAGAACTACTTTTCCCTGAAGGGACGCCGGTGTGACTGTCTGTCCGTCCCAGTTCTGGAGTGAAAAATCAACTGCCCTGCTGTCCCCTCCATAGGAGACTCCAGCAAATAGCAGGACCAACAATAGCGACAGCCATCTATTTGCCGAACTGGATGTCAACCTGAACAATCTTCCCGGTTCCAACCTTTATTTTCCTTTCCTGAAGTCCGAAGCCCTCGTGCCAGGCTTTCAGCATGTAATCGCCAGGCAGGAGCCCGTCGATCACGAAGGTGCCGTCCTGGCTGGTAATAGCAGCGTATGGGTGATCGAATACAAATATAAATCCATTTATCCAGTAGTGGGTACTGGACCTGATCTGGATAAAACCAGTTTTTTCCGTGTGCCTGTGCCACCTTTTGATGGGTTTTCTAATCCGGACTCTCTTTCTGGGAAGAGCGATATTGTAGATGGTAGCCCCGGCGGTAAGGGGTCGTCCCGAAACCTGTTTCTGGTACGCAAGCCCCAGCTTAAGCTGTACCGTGTGCAATATGCTGTCCTCATTCCTGAACAGATAATCGCCCCCCACGAACCCGATACTGACATGGGGTTTGGCTATGCATTTGTCAATTGTAACCTGCACCTGGCTCTCGGGAATCACCTTTCCACGGTTGACGCCCTCGATCCACACAACTACATTCTGAACCCTGGAATTGAGTACCTGATATCTGTTCTCCTCGATTTCCTCTCCACAGAACCTGATATCCTCTGTAACCCTGATCCTCTCATCTTCGGGAACATCACCCTTGAACGTGATAGTGCCTCTCACAGTAGACCCCGCAGTAACGTTGATGACTTCATAAGCAGATGCCGTATCAACGGATATGATAAGAAAGGTTACAGATACTACGGCTGTAATATATTTCCACATGTCAATTCTCCTGTTCTTATGCAAGATATTTCCTCTTGAACAGATAGTAGCTCGCCACAAGCGGTGCCGCGATCCAGATCAGGGATATCCCCCAGAGAACAGCCGGTCTCATGAAGGGTGGAAATTCCACAGAAGCCAACCCTATCAGCACCCTGAACTCACCGATAGAAGTGAAGTTCATTATCCTGTAGATATCCACCGGATTAAAGAGCAGAAGGGAAGAGAACAGACCAGTGCCTATTTTCCCCTTTGTCGTGATGAGCAGACCAACCAGACCCAGGTCATAGATGATCGTGAAAAACAGCCACAGGAAGATCGTCAGTGCGATGACCTTTATTCTCTCATAAAAGAGAACAGACACCAGGAACGATATGCTGAGGAAGATGATCCCCAGTACAGCCGTATTGGCGATAAATATCAGGAAGGTTCCCACGGCATCCACACCCACTCTGAAGACCAGAATCGCCCCGGCGATACCCAGTCCCGCAACCGTGGATATCAGTAGTGCCAGCACCAGGCCGGTGAACTTGCCCGCAATAAATTCTGCAACAGAGATGGGAGATGCCAGAAATATACCCAGCGTTCCCCTCTCCTGCTCATCGGCCACCATGCCCCCGCCAAGGGTCAGGGCGAGGATGGGGATGAAGTATGTAACAAGGCTTGTCAGGCTCGCCACTGTGGCATCCAGCGCCCTGAACCCCGCCACACCCGACGGTGCTCCCCCGTAATAGGAGATGACAATAGTGAAGACGGCAAATCCCGCTCCTATGATAAGGACCCACCTGCTTTTGAGCTTGTCTGCAAGCTCCTTGTGGGCAATGGCCCGTGACGCATCAGTGAACACCGAAGAAAACCTCCTCGAGAGATGGTTCCCTGATCGAGATATCAACAAACCGTTCTTTTAGTTCCATTATGGCCGCGATAGTCGCAAGCTTCCTTTCACTGGCTACACTTACCACCAGGTACCCGTTGCTGTAGGCGAGATCTATCGCCCCTTCCTTTTTCAGGATCTCCTCCAGGACTTCGTCCCGGGCACCGGTCTTTATGGTTATCCGGAGAGGTATATTCATGCCCGTGTAAAGCTCCTCAAGGCGGCCTATGGCCACTAGAGAGCCGTTCTTCATGATGGCTATCCGGTCTGTTTTCTCCTCTATTTCCGCAAGGATATGTGACGACAGGATCACCGTAAGCTTTCTGAGGCTCCTGACCTCTTCCAGGATATCGTAGAATTCCTTTGTTCCAATGGGATCGAGGCCGGAAGTGGGTTCGTCAAGGACCAGGACCTCCGGTTCGTTAAGGAGGGCCTGGGCGAGGTTTAGCCTCTGGCGCATCCCCTTGGAGTATGTTCCCACCCTCCTGTTGAGGATGTCATCGGCCAGGATCCTCTCGGCAACGCTTCCGATCTCATCCACACTGCCGCCCTTGACTCTGGCAAAGAGCTTCAGTGTTTCCATTCCTGTTAGGTTATCGTAGAAAGATACCCTCTCGGGCATATAGCCGAGAGAGCTTTTAAATTCCCGACGGCTCTTTTCGGTGAGTTCCTCACCCCTGACCAGAACACGACCGGAGCTGGGTTGTGTTATTCCCAGCATTATCTTCAGGAGCGTCGTTTTGCCTGAGCCGTTGGGACCTACAAGGGCGAGGGCCTCGCCCTCCCGGATGCCTATGGAAACTCCATCAGCAGCCACAATACCGTTGTAGTTTTTGGAGATGTTTTCCAGGGTGATGATCATTGACCTCTCCTGGGAATATGGGGGAGTTTTTCTATCTCTCCGTAGATCCTCCCGGGAACGTAGGAGGAGTATTTTTCATTGAGTTCCTCCCAGTTTCTGTGCCACGGAGTCATGGCCGGTCGATTATCGGTCACTTTGGGTATGTCGAAAACAGGGAACTGCTTTTCAAGCATCCACAGAAGCTGCAGGGACGGGCTGGTATAGAGTACCTTGGCGATCGGATACCTCCAGAAGATGTGATCCACAACTGAGTTTGATTCATAGGGGTTGTCACCCACTCCGTCACCGGTCATATCCCATCCGATGTAATCGCTCCAGTAGTTACCGTCCCACACCTGGTCCCTGCCTGCGACGTATTTAATCTGTATCTCATTGTTAATAAAGGAGTTTCCTTCCACCAAGTTCTCTTCCGACCCGCCCCAGCTGTGAATCCCCACCTGATTATTCATCACAAGGTTCGCGGTAAGTTTATTGTAGACCGAATTATAAAGGAAGATGCCCTTCGTGTTTCCAATGATCTCGTTTCCCACCAGCTCGCTCCGGATATTCTGTATGGACAAAAGCCCGTGTGTCTGGTTGCCGTAGGACCTGTTGTCCTTTATAGATGAATGTTTCGTGTACATTATCGCCAGCCCAACCAGATTGTCGTAAACTGTGTTGCCGGAAAAGGTCCCCCTGTCTACCCACATTGTATGAACGGAGTACCTTGACCTGCTTATATCATTGCCGGTGACAGTTGCATCGTGGCACAGCTCCATGTAGATGCCGTCGCGGCAGTCACTTAGCGTATTGTTTATGATGTGGACCCTCTGGGATCCGGTGAGATTGATGCAGTTTCCCCTGTGGTTCTTGTCGAGCACCTCTATTCCAGAGATTATGTTGTTCTCGATCCAGATGTCCTCACCTTCTATGTTCCACACACCGAACATGACACCCACAAGCCTGTTGTTCCTGACCCTGGCGCCCACCGCCGCCCTGTCTATAATAATAGCCGCATCTGAAGATTCCGGTTCACCGTTATCATACCTGAGGGTAAAACCCTCAAAAACAACGTCCGGGCTGGATATCCTGACCATATTGCCGCCTGGCGCGGTTATTACAGGGCTCTCAAGTCCGATGAGGTGCACCCTCTTGTCGATGACCAGCTTTTCACGGTAAATGCCACCTCTCACCTCTATTATATCTCCATCCCGGGCATCGGCCAGGGCGGAAGATATCGTGTAATAGTCCGGCCCAACTTCAAGCGTTGCCGCAACTGCCGGACGGCAGATCATCTGAAAAGCCACAGCCGAAAACATGACCGCAGCGGCGATATATAGCTTCAATGGAACCTGAACTGTCGCTCTGCCCAGAGAGCGCCTCATTACCCTGCCCCTCCTTGCGCAACCAGGCCGGAACGCTTTTCCTGTATCATGACAGGACACTTTTCATCATCCCAGTAGTTCAACTGGCACTCAAGACACGTCAGGCACTCTCTCGTATCGATGACACCGTCCGCCTTGATCGCCTGAGGCAGGCAATCCTCCGTGCATATTTTGCAAACGTGGCAGAGCTCATATCTCCTGAGTTTAACTAAAGGCAGCCGCGTAAAAAAATTTGGCAGCGCAAGGGCAGCCCCCAGAGGGCACATGTAACGGCAAAACCCCCTGAAGACGACAACCGACCCTGCTGTAAGCACTACGAAATAAAGTACGAAGTACCACTCCCTGGCAAGCTTCAGCACAAAGGTCCTGAAGGGCTCCACCTCGGTGAGGTATTCAGAGAGTATGAAACTGAAAAAGGAAACGCCTATGATTATGAAAAAAATTGCGTACTTCAAGTAGATGAGCTTGCGGTGGGGCTTTTCCCCAAGATGCTGGCGAACTTTGGGAAATATCTTTTTATAAAACTTGTTTAAGAGCTCCAGCATGGCGCCGTACGGGCAAAGCCACCCGCAGAACACTCCTCTGCCCCAGATGATCATCGTCAGGAAAATGAAGATAAAGGACAGGAAAATAAAGGGTTCTAACATGTAGAGGCCCAGAGGGAACTTCAGTTCCTTCATGGCATTGAACATTATTACAATGTTGGTTGTGGTTGGCTGAGCCTTAAGAACCAGGCCTACGTAGATGAAAGATACTCCCAGGTATCCGTACTTGACAGACTCGAGGAATTTTCTTCTCCTGGAAAGGGGGTCCTTCAGGAGCATTAACAGAATAATTAGTAGCAGGAAAAGGGCAAAGAAAGCTATATACGGCCCCTTCATCCCCCAGACCTGGAGCCAGAGGGGTGTTTCGGCAAGAGCGTCTATATTTACTCCCGGCTGGCTGCTCATGATTATTCCAGGAATCCGTCCGGTATGGTGCCTTCAGATTTAAAGGACCTGAACTCCTTTCTTCCTCCCTCACGATACGGGAGGACCAGATTGAACCTGAAAGGCCTTGTGGGGTCGAAATCTTTTCCTCTTACTATGAACAATCCCGCCTCTTTGATCTCGGGGGCGCCTTTTACGCCGATCTGGGTCAATATTCTGTAATCCGCATCCCTGAACATGTAAACGTTGTCTTCCTGTTCAAGGTTGAACCTGTCGAAAATGCCACCACGAGCAAACCCGGAGCCCTTGAAAGAACCCTCCCCCCTGGAGAAAACGAATATGGCTGTTTCCCCGTCTTCCAGTGTATCCATCGTGTCCCTGTATATCGTCTCTCCCAGGACGTTTCTTCCGATGGAGGGGACCGTCGCGACACCGTAGTAAAGGTCAAGGTAAATTTCATTGCCCGCTAGACCCAGATCCCCTGTTGTGATTCTGAGATTCTTTACCGCCCCAGCTTTAAGCAGTTCCGGCCACGTAAGCTTCTTGTACTCCTGTCTGACAGATCGCCCCTGCCTCCTGGCTACCTTAAGGATACCCGCCTTTGAGGCCACCTTCCTCGCGCTTCTCAGGATTATTGCGTTATGGACAACGGCTGTTACCGTAGCTCCGGTCACAGTATCCATGGAGATCCCTTTGCCGATGGAGAATTCCTTCTTTATGCTCTTGCCGTAATACTGCTTCAGGAACTTAAGGTAGTTTTTCTCCTTGAGACCAATAAGCACGATGGGTTCAGAATGAAATATCAGCTTGACACCGGCAATAGTCCCGTTCATGTCCATCCCTATCAGGGTTTCCATGTGCTTACCCGAATAACCCACGAGATTACCGGTCCAGTCCTTGGACAGCAGGACGTAACCGGCCAGGACATCATTGACATATCCTTCCCAGTAATCGTTCTTCTTTTCGAAACGTTGGGCCTGCAACACATCAGACAGCTGGTACTTGTATCTATGCTCGAATAGGCCCCACTGGGCATATACGACAGTAGCAAAGGCCAGTACCGAAAAGATAATAACGGCGGCAAGTTTTCTCTTCATGTTCCCTTCATTATCCAGGAGCCTGACGGGGCTCTCCGGCAGGCTCCTAGTGTCAATCATACTTCAACTATAAACCGCATCCTCATCTCCAGGTGCAGCGCATGGCAGAAGTTCGTGCAGTAGATCCAGAACATACCTGGTTTGTCGGCGGTGAAGGTCACTGACTTGGTCTGGAACGGCGCGAGAACGAAATTTATATCATAGTTGGATATGGCTACGCCGTTGGAAAGGTCTGAAATTTCATCGTGGTTCGTAACGATGAGGGTGACCCTGTCCCCCCTCTTGACCTTGACCTCCTGCAGACCGTATACCGGGGCGCCGGCGGTCATCTTGACCGTAACGTTTTTCCCCTTCCTCACAACACTGTTTTCTGTTACGGCGAGGGGGTGCTCGGACATGTCGTAGCGGTGCACAACCTTCGGCTCGATAATATCCCTTCGAACCATAATGCAGTCGTGGGGCTCAAGGTATGCTGGTGAGTCGTGTACAAGCCTGAGCTTGTTACCGCTGATATCTATAAGCTGGTCGTTCTCGGCCTTGAGTGGTCCGACATTGAGAAACCTGTCCTTGGAAACCTTGTTCAGCGAAATGAGCCACTTCCCGTCCGCTTCCTTTGTTTCGGCCATGGTGGCCATGATGTGTCCTACCTGATAGTGGACATCAAGGACATCTATGATGTGGGGATTTTCCTTCTTGGCCTCTTCACCTCTCTTTTCAGCGTCAATCGCCTTGGCGATGTTCCACTTGACGTTGGTACTGTCGATGAAGAGCGAGGTTATTGCGTTACCTCTTCCATCAAAAGTCGTGTGCAATGGTCCCAAGCCGACGTAGGGCTGCGCGACTATGCAGTCCTTCGGCTTTATCTTGCCCGCGTATGCGTCGGCTATCCTGTCGATCTCTACAACTGAAACCGTGGGGGAAACCTTTCCGCAGCATACGGCATATTTGCCGTCGGGAGAGATGTTTATCCCGTGGGGGTTCTTGGGTATCGGGATCCTGAGGACAATGTCCGATTTACCCTCACGTCCGTCGATAACCTTGACTCCGTTAACCATCCTGTATTTGCCCGCCCGGAGAGCGGCCCTTATCCTCTTCCAGTGGAACACCAGCATGTAGTCGAAGTCCGATGCCAGCATCTGCGAGATCGTAACCCCCTTCTCAATATTGTAGGAAGTTGTCATGGAGTACCTGCCGCCGTAGTCAGTCGCTGCCAGATCGCAGTTTTCATCGATCATTATCTGGCACACAATAGACATTTTCTCGGCGTCGATAATAGTGTGCATCCCGAAGTACTGTTCAGGGTCGTTAAAGGCTTTCCTGTTCGACTTATCGTTGGGAACGGGAGACTGGAACTCGCTGTTTAATACGATCCATTCCGTCTTGGGGTATCTCTGCGGAAAGAGTCCATGGGCTCCCTGTATATTGGGCACCTCCAGGATGGAATCAACTTCCATATAATCCGTCCTGATCCTCGCCATTCTGTTATTTAGCTTGTCATTCACGAAAAGCCATTTGCCGTCGTATGTGCCATTCTTGTAGGACCCATGTACGTGATGTGTGTCACCGGACTCCTTACCCCTGAGGAGCTTCCTGCTTTCGTTCGTCGTTCCCCAACCGGAGGCCACATCCTTGTTGAAAACGGGGATTCTTGTAATTTCCCGCATTGAGGGAACACCGATGATCCTCACTTCGCCGGAATGGCCACCGCTCCAGAAACCGTAGTAATCATCCAGCTGGCCTGGCGCAACTTCGTTGCTCTGGTTCCCGGCGCCGCCCTTCTTGGGCCTGGCCATGAGGGTGCCTTTGGACAGAACAACTCCAGCACCGGCAGCGATGCCGGCAGCTCCCGCAACTTTAAAGAAATTTCTTCTGTTTACTTTTTTTCCTGATTTCTTGTCAGACATGCCTATCCCCCTTTCTCGAGGTCACTTTACTCAACAAGCCCCATGAGCTTGAGGGTGTAGGAGACAAGGTGCCATCTGTCTTCTTCCTTGAGGGAATCTTCGTAAGATGGCATTCCTGTTCCGTCGAGGCCGGTAACAAAGGTTATGTAAACGTTTTCAGGGGATGAGCCCCTCTTGAGAGTTCCGGTCGTGAAATCGAAGGCCAGGATCTTGTCTCCCCAGTCGTCCTTGAGCTCGTCAGACTTGGGGCCGTCTCCCTTTCCTTCATACCCGTGGCACTCCCAGCACTTCATATCCTTGTATACCTTTTCGCCCTTCTGAACAGAGGAAGGGCTTCCCACCCATTTGGGCTTGCTGGTGATTAGAGGATCACATGGATCTTCTTCCTCCCACCTGGGCGAGAGGGCCTTGATATACTCCAACACGGCCTCCCTGTCCCCTTGTGACACATCCTTGTGGGATGGCATGCCCGATCTCAGTATTCCACTTGTGACGGTTCTCATGAGGTCATTATCGGTGGGAAGGCAACCTGTCGGTGTCGACCGGAATTTGAAAGTTCCCACTGTCAGGTCCCTGGGATAGACTGACCATACCAGGCCCTTTTTTTCCAGTCTGTGAATTACACCGACAAGTCCCTTTCCGTCACCTTTTGAACCATGACATATGACACAGTATTTATTGTAGACCTCCTTGCCCCTCTCAACGCCCGCAGCGTGCGCACTGTCGGGAAGAGGGGTCATGAATGTCATACCTCCCATGAGAAGCGCTGCAACTACAAAAAGTATCACGCTCCAGCGTTTACTGCTGATTCCTCCCATCGTCTTCCTCCCTTCCAAAAAACCTGTACTTTATCAACTCAAAAAGAAGTATCTTTAATCACATCCGCCAGCGTTATCACTTCCCTTCCTTCGATTTATTATTTGTTAGGGTCGTAAAAAGTCCATCCGTGGCTTTTTACTAAGCGGAAAGCGAAAAATATCATTTTCACTTTCCTCACAAATCAATAACTTGCACCGCAAGTCACTGATCTGGGCGCCCCCAATGGGCGCGTTGATGACTTCTTGCGAAGTCATCAACTTTGATAGGGTCGCAAAAAGTCCATCCATGGCTTTTTACTCCGCGGAAAGCGAAAAATGTCATTTTCACTTTCCTCACAAATCAATAACTTGCATCGCAAGTCATCGATTTGGGCGCCCCTCAATGGGCGCGTTGATGACTTCTTGCGAAGTCATCAACTTTGATTTGAATTTGAATTACGTAAATCGGTGACTGTGCTCAGTTCAGCTTATTCATGAGCATCAAGGTGTAGGACACCAGATACCATCTGTCCTCTTCTTCGAGGGAGTCCTCGTAGGACGGCATTCCTGTTCCATCAAGGCCTGTCGAGAAGGTTAAATAAACATTTTCGGCCGAAGAACCCCTCTTCAGTTCGCCAGTGGTGAAGTTGAAGGGAATGATCCTCTTGCCCCAGTCGTCGAAGATCTGGTTTGACTTCGGGCCGTCTCCTTTGCCTTCGTAGCCGTGGCATTCTCCGCATTTCATGAGCCGGTAGACCTCCTCACCCTTCTCAACGGATAACCGGCTGCCCACCCAGTCCGGCTTCTCCACTTCAATGGGATCGCAGGGATCTTCTTCCTCCCACCTGCCCGAGAAGAATTTTACATACTCTACCAGGGCCTCTATTTCGGCCAGAGGCAGTTTCTCGTGGGAGGGCATGAAGGAGATCGGGATGCCCTTCGAGATAGTATTCATGAGATCCTCATCGTCCGGCAGGCAGCCCGTGGGAGTCGTGCGGAATCTGAACAGTCCCAGGGTGAGGTCTCTTGCGTGGGTCTCTATTATCCTGCCGCTCTTCTCTGCCCTTCTAACGACACCTACAAGCCCCTTGCCGTCACCTCTGACACCGTGGCAAAGGGCACAGCGGACTTCATATACTTTCTGGCCCAGCTCCAGGACGGCCTCGTAGTCCTCCTCGTCATCCTGGGCAAAGGACAGTGTCGCACACAAAAACACCATTGGGATGATCAGCGCTGTAACAAGGACCAGTTTCCTGAAAAATCTACTCATAAGATTAATAGCCCGACTTCGACAGTCCGTTTTCATATCGTAACTCACTCTTTGGGCGACGCTGCCGGCTTTATTGATTTAACGTATGCGACTACGTCAAGGATGTCCTGATCACTGAGATTGATCCCGCTGCTGCCGAAGGGGATCATGGGGGTTCCCGCCCGCCCATCCCTTACCGTCTGAAGGAGGAATTCAGGATCGGCTTCCTTCACAACAGGGGTGACAAGACTGATCCCCAGCCGATTTTTACCCCCCATACCATCTTCGCCGTGGCAGAAAGCACACCTGACCTCGTAGATTTCCTGGCCTCTGGATATATCCCCATCGAATATGGATCTCCCAAAGGGTTTATTCTTTTGCTCAGGCCTGCTTTTGGCAAGGAACTTGACTATCTTGTTTATCTCATCATCGGTGAGACCAGCCGCGTCTTCTTTCCAGTCCGTCATCTGGGTATTGTCCCGGCCATCTTCAATGAATTTCCGGAGCTGATCGTCGTCGGCAACTCTCAGGAACGCCGAGTTCATAATTGCCGGGATGGTCCTCTTGAAGATCTCGTCGTAGACGCTGTATTTGCCGGTTGTGTGGCAGGCAATGCAGTACATCTTGTAGAGCTCCTCCCCATCCGGCACTTTTTGAGCCGCAGCCCTGATCCTCCTGTAATCCCTGGGCATCTCATCTGCCCTGATAGTAAGGATGTAGGTCGTGAGCAGGTCGGCATCCTCATCCTTGAGGAGGACGATACGCATCTCACTCTCCGGCACGATGGCTCTTGGATCATCGAAATGCTCTTTCAGCCATGTATATGCTGTTTTATCGCCCTGCACATACCTCATGGGGAAATAGGCCCTGGGTTGAGTACCTATCCCGTCCAGCGCCTTGCCCAGAACGCCGCCTACGCCGTTAACTTTGTGGCAGCCGCGGCAACCCTTTTCTACAAACTGTTTCTTACCTCTTTGCACCTTGTCTGAACCGTTTTCGGCCAGCATTTCCGGGTCATGACACTGGGCACAGGCGCTCTCGATGTATTTCAATGGCAGGATGGGCCAGTCCCAGTGAGTCTCACGGTCTGTTCCGTGGGCCTCCTTGGCGTTTGTCGCCCGACCCTGTCCATAATGGCATACAGTGCATCCGAATTCGGCTACATTGTGAGTTTCCAGGTAGTTTCCGCTGTGCTTTTTAAATGGCACCTCAGCATCTTCCATGAGGGGATTTTCCACACCAAGGTGGCAGTTAATACATCTGTCGATCCTGTTGAGCTTTCCCAGGTATACCTGCTGAACTGAATAATCGATGGATTCTGCCTTTTTCTTCATGAATTCCCCGGTGGCTTTACTCATGAAGAGATCCCTGTACTCGGATTTGTAACTCCTGTATTCCGGCGTTATTTCTCTGTATCCCGCTATAAGTGTGAAAATAAAGAGGGCCACGGATGAAATGATCAACATAGCTGTGTAGAACCTCTGATACATCAGCTTCCCTCTCCTAGTGCACCGGCCATTGGGATTTGGACCAGTAGAATTCCCAGTTCGGGCCTCTCAACTCCGTGCCAACATAGGTCAATATGACAAAGCTCAGGAGAAACAGGGTGAACAGGGCCAAGGCCCCCATTCTGGTTGAATCCGTCCTGTTTATTACCAGCACCGACCAGGCAATGGTAAAGGCCACCCAGATGGTTCCCGGGTTAACAAGGGTGATGATCACCTGGGGTATATCGGGCCACCAGTTTCTGAACCACCCGAAATTGATGACTATAACCAGCATGCCTATGAGCACCACGGTTCCCACAATAAAGGACGTTATGGTCACATATAGTCCCTGCCTGCTGGAAAACCAGACCCCCACATGATCCTGCTCCCTGTCCAGGTAGGGGATGAGACCCAGGCCCAACAGGGCCAGGGACGGCAGGGCAATACCCCCCATGAAAGCCGAATACGAGACCAGTTCCTGAAGTCCAAGGAAGTACCATGGAGCCTTGGCGGGATTTTCCGGTATCAGGGGAGCTGCAAGCTCTTTTAAAGGAGCACTGACGAAGTACGAGTAGATCAGGACCCCTGCCAGCGTCAGCATGAATACCGCCGCCTCGGCCCTTAGCAGGTGCGGCCAGGAAAGAACGGTGTTTTCCACATCCCTGTCCACGGCAGGCGTTTTGCCCCTTGCAAGAGCCATGAGGCCATAGGTCTTGTGGGTCGTGAATATGCCGCCCATCTTTTCCGGGGAGATTGAGGGGACAAAATTATCCGGCTTGGTGAGCCCGCCATCTTTTCGTACCCGCCAGAAGTGGGCGCCCAGAAAAGTAAAGAGGAAAAGGGGAAGGAGCATAATGTGCAGGAAGTAAACCCTGGTGAGTGTCTCCTTGCCGGGTATCGTTCCGCCAAGCAGCAGTTCCTTCTGAAATCCACCAATATCGAAAAATTTGGTTATACCGAGAATGTCCGTGATTTCTTTGGGAGATTGAGCAATATTTGAACCAATTACAAGGGCCCAGTAGGAGAGTTGATCCCAGGGAAGGAGGTAGCCGGTGAAGTTCAGCACGAAGGTGAGAGACAGAAGAACGATGCCGATAACCCAGTTAAACTCCCTTCCCCTCTTGTAGGAACCGGTGTAAAGGACCCTTGCCATGTGAAGGATCACGAAAATCAGCATCCCCTCGCCTGCCCACTTGTGGATGTTCCTTGTCAGGTCTCCCCCGAAGACGACGTACCTGATGTCTTTCACAGTATTGTAGGCATGTTCGATGGAGGGATTGTAATAGATCATGAGGAGGAAGCCGGAGATGGTTGTGAATACCAGCAGGAAGAGGGCGATCAAACCTAATCCGAATGTATAGGTGGGTCTCAGGGTATTAAGGTGGGTTTTTACTCCCTGAATATGGAGGAAAAAATTGTTGAACATAACGGCAGCCCTGGACATATCGGATTCGGGCTTGCCTTCCCGGATGTAGGAAGCTGCCATTGAACTCTTGAGCTTTTTAATGTTCTCAAGGAGCTTCTTTATTCCGGTCTCTTTTGAGTCTTCCATCATCCCTTCCTGAAAACGCGCCCGTTGGGGGCGCCCGAATCAATGACTTGCACAGCAAGTTGTTGATCCGTGAGGAAAGTGAAAATAACATTTTTCACTTTCCGAGGAGTAAAAAGCCACGGATGGACTTTTTACGACCCTATCAACACCGCGCCCATAAGGGGCACCCGGATAAATAACTTGCAACGCAAGTTGTTTATCCGTGAGGAAAGCGGAAACGACGCTTTTCGCTTTCCGAGGAGCAAAAAGCCGGTAACGGACTTTTTGCGACCCATATTATAAATATATCTTGACCTTGGTTCCGGGCTTGACCTCCTTGCCCGCGTCAACCATGAGGTTACCATCTACGTGCCTGCTCACTTCAAGCCACGGAAGAGGTCTCGGGGCCGGCCCGCCAATAACCTTTCCGTCGCTGTTAAACCGCGACCCGTGGCAGGGGCACTGAAAGCCCCAATCTGTAGCTGCGACGATGCACCCAAGGTGAGTACAGACACTTGTTATGGCATGGAGTCCATCATTATCAGCAAAGATGAAGACCCTCTTTTCATCCAGCTGCTTGATCATTCCTATAGGAAACTCCTCGGGCTTTCCTATCTTGAACTTCTTGGAGTCTTCGTAATAGACGTTGGCCTTCGTCATGCGAAAGACTCCGGCCAGAACCGTAAAGCCGGATATTACAGCCGCCCATATGGTAGCCAGGCCCAGGAAATCGCGCCTGGAGAATTTCCTTTTACCTTGAGTCTCCCCACTCATCAGTTACAGCCTCCCTGAAAACAAACCGCTCCATCGTTATTGTGTCAGTAGGACATTTTTTCGCACACAGGCTGCACCTGATGCATCTGTCCTCGTCCTTAATAATCGCAGACCCGCTGCCTTCCGGATCGCTGCCGTACCTGTTCCGGTAAAGCTCCGTCAGGGTTTCATCACCCTTGATACGTTCAAGGCTCACAAGCCTCAGGCAGTACTCTGGACAGACATCCGCGCACCCTCCGCAGAGAATGCAAAGTTCACTGTCAAAGATCGTATTTACTGCGCAGTTAAGGCACCTGCCTCCCTGCTCTTCGGCCATGTCATTGGTAAACCCGGTCTCCACCAGCATATTGAGCTCTTTTACTCTCACGGTGGGGTTGACCGTGGGCACTGACCTTCTTCGGGTCTTTTCGAAATCTCTGGGGTGATGTACGATGTCTTGCGATACTTCATTTTCGTAGGTCACAGTGTGGTCTTCGGATACTCTGATCCCAGTGCTCTTTTTAGAGATATAGTCGTGTATTTCAAGAGCTGCCTTCTTTCCGCTGGCAACGGCATCTATTACCAGCCTGGGACCGTGGGCAAGGTCTCCGGCAGCGAATAGACCGGGAACGGAAGTGGCAACATCGCCTTCGGGAACATCTACAGTACCCCTGTCGGTGATGCCGGGATCGGTGCCGCTTCCCTCCAGGAATGTATAGTCAAAGGTCTGTCCCACGGAGAAAAATACGGTATCTGCAGGAATGGTCACAACATCCGACTCGTCGAACCTGGGCGCGAACCTCTCTTCGTAGTCGAACATTGATATGCATCGCTTGAATGTGACCGATACGGCCTTTCCGGTGTCATCCGAATTGATCCTGGCCGGGCCGAAGCTGTTTATCTTCTCTACGCCCTCCTCTGCGCCCTCTTCGATCTCCAGGATGTCCGCAAGCATCTCGTCTTCTTTTTCGAGGCATACCAGGGTGACTGACTCTACACCACTCTGCCTTACGGCAGTTCTTGCTACATCGTAGGCCACGTTGCCGCCGCCTATTACCACCACCCTGGGACCGATCTTTACCTCTCTGCCTGTAAATACATCGGCAAGGAAATCAACACCTCCCAGCACTCCTTCGCTGTCGGCACCATCAATGGGAAGGATAACGGGTTTTCTTGCCCCCACGGCTAGAAGTACTGCTGCTGACTCATCAATAAGCGTGTCTAATGATACGTCCCTGCCTATGCATACCCCCAGCCTGATCTCGGCGCCAAGTGAAACTATTGCATCTATTTCCGCCTGTATCACCTCACGGGGAAGCCTGTAGGGCGGTATCCCCATGATCGTCATTCCTCCAGCCACCTTCTCCATTTCGTATACGATTGGTTTGTACCCCATAAGAGCAAGGTCGTGGGCACAGGACAGGCCAGCGGGCCCACCGCCGATAATGGATACGGGAAGGACGGTGTCCGCTGCTATACCTACGATCCCCGAGCCCTCTTGTTTGAATCTCTCTCTGAAGTTCTCGGCAAAATTTCCCTTGTCAGAGTAGATTTCGGCGCCGAACTTTTCAGTCACGAATCCCTTCAGGGCCCGGATGGAGATGGCTTCGTCAATGTCCTTTCTTCTGCACGCCAGCTCGCACGGTGCACTGCATATTCTTCCGCAGATGGAGGCGAAGGGGTTGGGCATCCTGGCGATCCAGTAGGCCTTCTCATAATCGCCGTTGGAGATGGCCAGCACGTAACCCCTGGAGTCCGTATCCACAGGACAGCCGGTCTGGCACTTTATGTTCTGTCTCCAGAAGTGATAGTCGGGAATGACAACGTCGAAACTGCGCATGAATCCTCTCTCGGGTCCTTCAGTGCCCGTTATGACGTTCGCAGGACGGTCGAACCGATCCCTCATCAGGCGATCCAGGGTGATGCAGGATCAGAGTTGTCACCCACCCTTTCTCCTTTTCACAGCAAACCGGTGCGGATCGCCTATTAAAGATAAACCTAAGTATAGCAGGGATGTATTTGACTTGCGTTAATGTTAAATAACTCTTGTTTATAAGGACACTATCCCGGTAGTTTTATTCCAACTTTAGTGTTCGTCCTGATTTTCAATCCATTTTTGACTTGCGTCAATTGTGGTTTGACAGGGAGAAGGGAAGAGGAAAGAGGGAATAGTTCAGTTGTTAGTTGATAGTTTGACTGCAACCCAACCCCAGGTTTTCCTCTGTGTACTCTGTGAACTCTGTGGTGAAAAAGGATTTTATCTTACAGAAGGGACATCACAGACAAACGAGCCGCTTCCAGCACCCCGCCCGGGAGAACTCCCAGGACGATGGTTCCTGCCATGGCAAGAGCTATACCTGCCCAGAGAAGAGGCGAAGTCCCCGCAAAAACAGTCTCAACCTCCGGCTCCTGCATGTACATGACAATGACAACACGCAGGTAGTAGTAGGCTGCCACACCGCTGTTCAGGACAGCTATAACGACCAGTACATAGTACCCGCCCTGGACTGCTGCGTAGAAGATGGAGAGTTTGGCCGCAAAGCCCGCGGTTGGCGGGATACCCGCCAGTGAGAAAAGGAATATAAGCATTGCAAGGGCCGCGCCTGGGGATCTGCGGGAAAGACCCTTGAAGTCGTCCAGGTTCTCTCCTTGTACACCCTCTCTTCTCATGAAGATAAGGATGCCAAAGGCACCAATATTCATGAACGTGTAGGCAAACAGGTAAAAGAGAACCGATGAGATCGCCCTGTCGAACTGACCGTTAACGGATGCGACGATACCGATGAGAATATAGCCCACATGGGCTATGGATGAATATGCCAGCATCCTCTTGACGCTCTTCTGGGCTAGGGCCGCCAGGTTACCAACAGTCATCGTGATGACAGCCAGAATGGTGATCAGCATCTCCCAGCTTCCCATCAGCTGGGGTAGCGCCTCCATGAGGATCCTGATAAGGGCCGCCAGGCCCGCTGCCTTGGGACCAACTGACATGAAGGCGGTTATAGGTGTCGGGGCGCCTTCGTATACATCCGGAGTCCACTGGTGGAAGGGAACCACAGAGATCTTGAATCCGAACCCCATGATAATCATGATCATACCAAGAAGCAGGGCGTTGGAAGTCACTGCGTCAGGGTGATCTGCCAGGGTGGAAGCGATTGTTTTCAAATGTGTACTTCCCGCGACACCGTATATATAGGACATGCCAAACAACATAAAACCGGTGGCAAAGGAGCCAAGGATAAAGTATTTGACGGATGCCTCATTTGACCTGCCGTCCTGCCTGAAGAAACCGACAAGGATATACATGGACATGGACAGGAGCTCCAGACCCATAAAAATAGTAATAAGCTCCCTTCCGATGGCCATTACCATCATACCCACAGTGGCCAGGATGAGCAGCGCGTAGTACTCGGCATGATATTCTGTTCCTCCCTCTTTCATAAACCTGAGGGAGAGTGCAATGGTGAGTATGAGGCCGAACAGGAACATGACCTTGAAAAAAGATGCGTACGGATCGAGGATCAGGGTGCCGGAGAAGGTGGAGACGACCAGGTTGGATGTCTTAACTGCTACTGCCAGGGCCGTAATCGCCCCTGCCGTCCCTATTACCGCCGACACTGTATGATCCTTTACGCGGGTCACCAGTTCCCACAGAATTATCGCGAAAGCCGTAGCAGTCAGTATGAGTTCGGGTGCGATTACCCGAAAGTCCGGTAGCAGAATGCTCAGCATCAGCCTTATTCTCCCCTAATCTTCTCTTTCATTTTGTATGTCGAGCTCAGCAGCCAGTACCGACATTCTTTCAACATCGGCTCTTGCGGATTTGATCTGTTCCATATTATTCCGTGCCGTTTCCACTCTGACAACGAGCTTTGAGACCGACGGCTCCAAAATCCTCAGGAAGGGCTTTGGATATAACCCGATCCAGAAAATAAGTACTACAAGGGGCGCCATGGTGAGGATCTCCCGGAGGTTGAAGTCCTTCATTGTTCTGTTTTCCTCGTGGACGATCTCTCCGAACATGACGTTCTTGTAGAGGTGCAGCATGTAGACAGCACCTAATATGATCCCTGTCGCCGCAAGTGCCCCGAATACATACATCCCCGCCTTGAATACCCCGAGGAGAATGAGGAATTCGCCGATGAAACCGTTGAGCCCGGGCAGTCCGATAGAAGCGAAAGTGACGATCCCGAAAACAGCCGCAAACAGTGGAATCCGGTCAGCCAGGCCGCCGAAATCGCTCATCATCCTCGTGTGTCGGCGCTCATAGAGTATTCCCACCAGAAGGAACAGCGCGCCTGTGGCCAGACCGTGATTTATCATCTGCAGCACGCCGCCCTGAATGCCCTGAACAGTGAAGGTGAAAAGTCCCAGCACGATGAAACCCATATGGCTCACCGATGAATAAGCCACCAGCTTCTTCACGTCTTCCTGTACCCAAGCCACCAGGGCGCCGTAAATTATCCCGATGACGGAAAGTACAGCGATGGGGATAACCGCCTTAAGTGACGCTTCCGGAAGGAGGGGGATGGAGAACCTGACAAACCCATAGGTCCCCATCTTCAGGAGTACACCTGCAAGGATAACGGACCCGGCAGTGGGTGCTTCGACGTGAGCATCCGGAAGCCATGTGTGGAACGGGAACATGGGCACCTTGATGGCAAAGCCAAGGAAGAGAGCCCAGAATGCCCACATCTGTATGTTTGACGGCAAATCAGCGCTCAGCAGGCGTGTCAGGTCGAAAGTGTAGATACCGGTTGCAGTGTGGAACGTAAAGTAGATCAGCAAGAACCCGATGAGCATGAAAAGACTGCCTATCAGTGTATAAAGGAAAAACTTGACGGCGGCGTATACTCTTTTGGGACCACCCCAGATACCAATGAGCAGCGCCATGGGAATGAGCATAACTTCCCAGAAGACGTAAAAGAGCACAATATCCAGAGCGAAGAAGACCCCGAGCATACCTGTTTGCAGTATCAGGAGACAGACCATGTATTCCTTCACGCGATCCGTTATCGCGGAGAAGGAGGAAAGTATTGCCAAAGCACCCAGCATTGTTGTCAAAAGCACCAGGAGCAGGCTTATGCCGTCCACACCCATCAGATACTGGATGCCAAGACCTGGTATCCAGTCGGCCCTCTCCATGAGCTGGAAATCAGCATATCCCGGCCTGTACTTCACGAGAAGAACCAGCGAAAGTCCGAAGTCGGCCAGCGCGATCCCAAGCGCGGTGTTCCGGATCAGGTTGAGTTTGCGCCCCGGCACAAACAGCGCCATCAGAAAGGCGCCCACCGCCGGCAGATACACAATGGCAGATAGTATCGGTATGTTAAGTGTTTCCGTCATCTTCTATTTAGGCCCCTCTTAATTCTCATACCCGGTTGTTGTTAATGTCCCCGTTTGTGAATTCAGAATCCAGAATTCAGAATGCTAATACAACCCACTCCTGCCTGTATTAAAAGAACGCCCAAACAAGCATCAGCGCCAGCCCCGCGGTCATCACCAGGGCGTAGTTCTGTACAAAACCGGTCTGAAGCCTGGCCATAAAACCGCCAGCTCGCTGGGCCGCGTCTGCCGTACCGTGGAGAACTCCGTCGATTCCCTTAACATCGAAACCTGACCAGCAGAACTGTGACACGCCCCAGAGGGGTTTCACGAGCGTGGTGTCATAGAGTTCATCTACCCACCATTTGTTCAGGAACAGCTCGTATAAGAAGCTGTAATCGCGCCTCAGCTCTTCTGAAATCTCGGGCTTGCGGAGTATTATCCCGAGGGCAAGGCTGATCCCTCCGACAGCAATAAGTACGGAAAGCCCCATCAGGCCCAGCTCTGTACCCAGGTGGTGCACAGTTTCGGCCGCATTGGCACCATGCTCGGCCGCGGACTCGAATAAGGGCCCAAGCCAATTGTGCATGAGATTGAACTTCTTGAATATTGGAATCCCCGCGAATCCGCCCACTATGGACAGGAAAGCCAGTATCATTAGTGGGATCGTCATCACAGGCGGAGATTCGTGGGCATGCTTTTCAACCTCCGGCTCCATCCTGGACTCTCCGTGGAACGTCCTGAAAACCAGCCTGAACATATAAAAGGCGGTCATAAAAGCGGTTATGATCCCGGCCAGCCAGAGCATGAAACCGGCGCCGCCGCCGTGACTTGAATTAAAGGCAGAATAGAGGATCTCGTCCTTGGACATAAAACCTGCCAGGGGCGGAATACCGGATATGGCAAGTGAAGCGATGAGGAACGTCTTGTAGGTTACGGGCATGACCTTTTTTAAGCCCCCCATCTTTCTTATGTCCTGCTCCCCGCCCAGCCCGTGAATCACGCTGCCGGAGCCCATAAAGAGGAGGGCCTTGAAAAACGCGTGTGTCATAAGGTGGAATATGGCTGCCGTGTAGGCGCCTACACCCGCTGCCAGGAACATGTATCCCAGTTGGCTCACAGTTGAATATGCCAGCACTCTCTTGATGTCGTTCTGCGTCAGGGCGATGGTGGCGGCGAAAAAGGCCGTGGTCACGCCGATGACAGCCACCACAGTCATGGCAACGGGGGCCAGTTCGTACAGGACATGGCTGCGGACGACCATATAAACGCCCGCCGTTACCATGGTTGCCGCGTGGATGAGGGCAGATACCGGCGTCGGGCCCTCCATAGCGTCAGGCAGCCAGATATGCAGGGGAAGCTGCGCGGATTTACCCATGGCCCCCACGAAGAGCAGAAGCGTAATAAGGGTGATCGTGGGATCACCCGTCTGGAACAGATGCCCGGCCTGGGCGAAGATCTCATTGTAAGAGAGGGTCCCGAAATGAATCGTTAACAGGAGCATTCCCAGGATAAAGCCGAAATCTCCTACCCGGTTTACAACAAAGGCCTTGCGTCCCGCCGAAGAAGCGCTCTCCTTCTTGAACCAGAAGCCGATAAGGAGGTAGGAGCACAGCCCCACACCCTCCCAGCCAACGAACATAAGAAGGTAACTGTCGCCCAGCACCAGCAGGAGCATGGCGAATACGAAGAGGTTCAGGTAAAGGAAGTACCTCCTTACCCCTTCGTCGTGGTGCATGTAACCGACGCTGTATACATGGATCAGGAATCCTACACCGGTCACCACCAGGATCATCACCGAAGAAAGGGGGTCCAGGAGAAAACCGATGTCAAAGGTGAAGCTCCCCGATCCGATCCACTCGTATAACGTGACCGTATAGGACCTGGCTCCGTGCCCAGCAACGGCAAGGCCGAATACTGCCACGGCCGATGCAAGGAATGACGCTCCCAGAGCACCACAGGCAAGTATCCCCGCGGCGCTTTTCGAAAGTCTCCTGCCCATCAGCAGATTGGCGAAAACTCCCAGCAGTGGAAACAGTGGAACCAGGGCTACCGCTTCTACCATCTTCTCTTCTCCTAGCCCTTCATCAGGTTGATCTCGTCGACATTAACTGTCTCGAGTCTGCGGAAGAGGGCCACAACAATAGCAAGGCCTACTGCGGCCTCAGCTGCGGCAATCGTCAGAACGAAGAATACGAAAACCTGGCCAGCCATGTCGTGCAGATAGTGGGAAAAGGCAACCAGGTTGATATTTACGGCATTGAGCATGAGTTCGATGGAGAGGAGAATAATGATGATGTTGCGTCTCATGAGCACACCGAGTACACCGATAAGAAAAATAATGGCGGCCAGAATCAGGTAATGGGTCAGCGTTATCATTCGCTCGCCTCCCTTTTAGCCAGTACTACCGCCCCGAATATAGCAACCAGAAGCACGAGAGATGCCAGCTCGAAGGGGAACAGGAACGTGGTGTACATCTCGGCGCCTACAGCCTCGGTGTTTCCGAGAAAGGAAGTATCGGTGAATTTCTCAAAGGGGCCCGGGAAAGTGGCCGTAACAGCCAGTACCACAAGCTGGACCACCAGGATGAGAACCGTGATCGCGGCCAGGAAGCTCTGGCGGTGGATAATCCTTCGTCCCCTGATAGCCGTAAGATTCAGCATCGCTATAACAAACAGGTAAAGGACCATAATGGCACCGGTATATACGAGGATCTGAATGGCGGCCAGAAACTCGGCGCCTAAAAGCACGAACAGTCCGGCAATATGGAAGAAACAGGGCACCAGGAACAGTACCGAATGGACCGGATTGTGCCGGGTGATCGCCATAAGCGCCGTAACTACAGTAACGATGGCAAAGTAATAAAAAAAGATGTCCTGAAGACCCATCAACTTCTCCCCTACAGTTTATCGTACTGGGGGTCGTCCCCCTTTTCCAGCATCTGCTCCTTTGATACCTTTAGCTGGCCGGGATCCGTTATGGAAAGCTCATACTCGCTTCCCATGAAGACTGCGTCCACGGGGCAAACTTCCTCACAGAAGCCGCAGAAGATACACAGACCTATATCTATTTCGTAAAAGTCGATCTGTTTTTCGTGATCCAACCCTTCGGAGGTCACGATCGTGATAGCATCTGAAGGGCAGATCTCACCGCACAGACCGCAGCCAACGCAGCGCTCTTTTCCATCCTCGTGTCTCTTGAGTATCTGGGCACCCCTGAACCGTTCGGGCATCTCCCATCTCTCTTCGGGATACCTCAGTGTCACAGGCTTCACAAAGAAGTTCTTGATAGTCAGGGAAAGTCCCTTTATCAGATCAGTCTGGAAGATGTTCGTGATAAGACCCAATTATCTATCTCCTAAAATATCCCGGTCATCTTGATAATGCCTGAGATGAATATATTCAGGATAGCCAGGGGCAGCAGCACTTTCCATCCCAGGTTCATAAGCTGGTCGTAGCGCAGCCTGGGAAAGGTCCACCGGACCCACACGAAGAAGAACATGAAAACGGCCACCTTGGACAGGAACCACACCAGCGGCATGAGATACAAGACTACTATCTCGGGCAGGAATCCCTCTATTGCCGAACCTATAAAAGGCGGTGCCAGCCAGCCGCCGAAAAAGAGGGTGACTATCAGGCACGAAGCCGACAACATTGCGACGTACTCGGCCAGGAAGAAGAGGGCGAATTTCAGGCTTGAGTACTCCACGTGGTATCCCGCGATCAGCTCCTGCTCCGCTTCAGGCAGATCGAAAGGCAGCCTGTTGGTCTCCGCAAAAGCCGCCACCAGGAAAAGAACAAACCCCAGAAACTGCGGCACAATGAACCAGAGGCCCGCCTGGCTTTCCACAATCTTCACCATTGACAGGGAGCGTGAGTACATGAGAACGCCGATGATGGAGAGGCCCAGGGTGAGCTCATAGCTGATCATCTGGGCGGCAGACCTCAGCCCTCCCAGGAGGGCGTACTTGTTGTTGGATGACCATCCGGCCATCACCAGCCCATAGACACCCAGAGAAGAGATCGACAGCACGTAGACAATGCCGATGTTTATGTCAGCGATACTGAGGTGTGGGCCAAAGGGTATCACGGCGAAAGTCAGGAGGGCCGGCACAAAGGCCATCAGCGGAGACAGGACGTACAGTACCTCATCTGCCTCCGTGGGGATGACATCCTCCTTGAGAAGAAGCTTGGCTACATCAGCAAAAGGCTGCAGCAGGCCGAAGGGCCCTACGTAAAGGGGCCCGTGCCTGTTCTGTATGCGGGCGGATACCTTTCTCTCGACCCAGACCATGATGGGCACCGACGTCAAGGCTATACTGAGGACCACAACGATCTTGAGAACAGAAAGAAGTATGTACAGTAAAACGTTCTCCATAGTTTTTTGCCTTTAGTACTCCATGGCTCCAGAGCGCTTGATCTCCCCCACTTTCTCCAGGAGGAAATATGCCTGCGCATTGTCGGGATTCAGTTTCAGTGCCTCCTGGAGGATCTCCTCAGCCTTGTCCAGCATTCCAAGATGTACATAGCTGTTGCCGAGATTGTACAGGGCCGACGAATCCATGGGGTCGAGCTCATTGACCCTCAGGAAAGCGGATACAGCTTCCTCGTGTTCCCCTTTCCTTGCGTGGCAGATACCTAGATGGTAGTAGGCAGCCGTGAACTTGGGAGAGAGAGAGACCGCCTCTTTGAAAGCCGCAATAGCGTCGGGAAGATTGCCCTTGTGGAAGAGCACTATCCCGAGATGGTAATAGGCCATGACGTAGCGAGGAGAGATTTTCACCACTTTCCTGAGAGATTCGGCCGCCTCGGCGAGCATACCTTTCTGAAAGTAGGTTATCCCCAATGTGTAAAATGCACGGGCAAAGTCCGGTGAGTATTCTATGGATTTTTTCAGTTCATCCACCGCTTCGTCCAGATCTGCGTTTTTCTGATAGAGAAGTCCCAGCCGGTAGTGAATCTGGGCTGTATCGGGGATCAGTAATTCCACCTTCTTGAAGTGGTATTCCGAATCGGAAAGCAATCCCATGGCGTAATAAGCCAGACCCAGCCGGTAGTGCACCGCCGTTACGGTTGGATGCGATGCCTCGGCCTTCTTGAAGCACTCCACCGACATGGACAGCATACCCTTGTCGTAATAGGCTATCCCGCGATAGTAGTCCGTCATCTGGAAATCCTTGATGAGTGAGTTGACTTCGTCCCAGAGGGCGATGGCTTCATCGAACTGGCCCTGATGGTACAGTACGATCCCCTCCCGGTAGAGCTTCTCGGCCTTCTCCTGGTTGGACAGGGCTTTGCGCTCCTCCACGCTCGCTTCCAGCTTGTATCCGCACTCCTTGCAGAACCGGCTGTCCTCAGGTATCAGCAGATTGCATTCCGGGCAGATCATCTTCTCATCCTCCTGAGGCGTCAGGACCCTGGTCAGGATGGGCCTCTCGCCTCTTTTTCTGGATATCCTTGACTATCTTCCTGAGCCTTGTGACCTGTCCCTCCACAGGCTCCGTACGCTCATCACCTTCGAACTTCTCGATCTTCTCCACCGAGATATATGTGATGCTTTTTTCCTTGACCGGATCGTGGGACAAGAGAGCATTTACCGGTGTTCCCCTGTAATGCGTTGGTGCAAAGATAGTCCCCTCCTGGCTTCTTTCAGAAACCAGCACCTTTATGTCCACGATTCCCTTCATGCTTGTCAGCCTTACCCAGTCACCTGACTTGACTTCCAGATCCCTGGCATCGGCTGGGTTGATCTCCGCAAGGGCAATGGGAGCTATCTCATTCAGCCCTTTGGCCTTGGTTGTGGTAGTTCCAGAGTGGTAAAGAAGCAGCCCCGGCACAAGCACATAGGGGTAGTTTGCAGAAACTTTCTTCTTGAGCTCGCCAGAGATCGTACGAACCCGGCCGAGACCCGACGGGAATCTGTTTTCGTGAAGAACCTCAGTCCCCGGGTGGTCCGACCTGGGACACGGCCAGTGGAGGCCGTCATTTTCGATCCGTTCGGGCTTTATTCCAGAGTAGAAGGGAACAACATTTGAGATCTCCTCGGTGATATCCATGGCCCCGGAGTAGTCTGCGGGATAACCCATCTCGGCTGACAGGTCGGCAATGATCCTCCAGTCGTCCCTCGTCTCTCCAGGCGAATTGATAGCCTTCCTGACCCTCTGTACTCTTCTGTCCGTATTGGTAAAGGTCCCGTTCTTCTCCGGTCCGCATGAAGTTGGAAGCACAACATCAGCAAAAAGGGCCGCCTCTGTAAGGAACATATCCTGCACAACCAGGAATTGGAGATTTGAAAGACCCTCGATAACCGACTCCCTGTCAGGGAAAGAAGAAATGGGATTTTCTCCCATGATATACATACCAGTGACATCACCCTCTCTGGCTGCCTGGATCATTTCCATGGCCTCAAGACCTTTTTCTGCGGGCAGATCCACTCCCCACTGTTCTTCGAACCAGCCCCTGATGCCGCTGTCAGTCACATCCTGGTAACCAGGCAGGAACTGGGCAAGAGCACCCACGTCCATGGAGCCCTGGACATTGTTGTACTCTGAAAGGGGTATTATTCCAGCTCCCATGTGTCCAACGTTGCCCGTAATTAGCGCAAGGTTGGCCGCAGCCGCCACAGTATTCTCCCCTGTGTAGGGGCTTGCGCCGCCGAGGGTGAGAAGTATCGTGACGTTTTTGGCCTCGGCTATGGCTCTTGCCGCTTCCCTGACAGAATCGGCGGGCACACCAGTCGTTGACTCCGTTTCCTCGGGGGAATATTTGCCCAGGAAGCTTTTAAGCTCGTCTGTACCTGTAACTCTCTTTTTACAGAAGTCATCGTCCTGGAGGTCTTCCGTCAATATCACATGGGCCAGGGAGTTTAAGAGCGCAACGCTGGTACCCGGTCCGTGTCTCATCCAGATATCGGAGAACTTGGTCAGCTTTACCTTTCTGCTGTTTGCAGTGATAAGTTTCGCGCCACCGAACCGTACCTGCCTGAGCACTTTCAGGCCCGCAACGTGGTCATCTTCTGTAATATTCGAGTCAATAGCGAATATCAGGTCCGAGTGGGAAAGATCCGCCAGGGAATTCGTCGGAGCACCAACTCCGAAAGCTTTCAGCAGGGCCTCCATACCGGGAAAGTGGCCGAATCTTGCTATAGAGTCGACGTTGTTGGTACCGATGGATGTGCGCATGAATTTCTGGAAGAGGTAATTTTCCTCGTTGGTACACCTGGCCGAAGCGATCCCCGCCAGCGCATCGGGTCCTGTTTTTTCCATAATTGCCTTGAAACCTTCCCTTACACGGGCGTATGCCTCCTCCCATGTGGCGGGTACAAGCTCTTCGCCTTCCCTCACGAGAGGCTGGGTGATCCTCTCGGGGCTATGGACGAATTCATAGCCGAACCTGCCCTTACAGCACAGGTTCCCGTCGTTGTTTGAGCCTTCGTCGTCCGCGCCAAGAACGTGATAGATCCGATCCCCTTTTACTTCCAGGTTAAGCGTACAGCCGACGCCGCAGAAGGGACAGGTTGTCCTCACAGGAGTAAGCTCCCAGGTAGGAGCGGTGTGTTTGTAGATCCTGCTGTAAAGTGATCCAACGGGACAGACCTGTATGCACTGACCGCAGAACTCGCAGTTCATCGGTTTTGCAAAAGACGGCTCCACAACTGTGGGGAAACCGCGATTCACGAAATCCAGCTCACCCTCGCCCTGCACTTCGTCGCAGACCCTCACACAGCGTCCGCAGAGAATGCATCTGTTCTGGTTCATCTCGATGAGAGGCGACAGGTAATCTATTCTCTTGTCAACCGCTACCGGGCCGAAGCGTCCTGTTTCCTTGCCGTGTTCGAAGGTCATGTCCTGCAGGAGACATCGTCCTGATTGCGGGCAGACCGGACACTCCAGGGGATGGTATGTGAGGAGAAGCTCCAGAACGGTTTCACGGGCGCGCTTTACCCTGACTGTGCCCGTGTAGATCTCCATACCATCCGTAACCGGAGTCACGCACGACGCGAACAGCCTGTCTGAGCCTTCCAGCTCCACTACACACATCCTGCAGGATCCGTAGGGCAGCAGGTGCTTGTGGTCGCAGAAGGTAGGTATATCGATGTCAAGCTTCCGCGCGGCGTCCAGGATGGTTGAACCCCTGGGAACGCTTACCGGTTTGTCGTCTACCGTGATGTTGAACATTCTTCTTTACTACTCCTTCTGGGCTGTATCAGCCGAAGTTATTTATCTGATCTATTCCTCAATATCGCACCGCAGGCAGCGTCGAGCCTCCTCCATGGCCTCTTTCTTGGAAAGACCCAGCTCCACCTCGGCGAAGCTCTTTAACCTCTTGACTACTTCCATCGTTGGCATATCGGGTCTTAGCAGGTCCATGTCCTCATCAGTCAGCTCTATTGTCTCAATTCCCGCGATATTTGGTTTCGTGATGTCGTACAGAGGAGTTACTTCTTCTCCATTAAGAAAGAGCTCCATATGGGCTGCTGCCCTCTTTCCAGCTGCTATGGCGTCGATCACCATCCACGGGCCGGTAACGACATCCCCCCCGGCAAAAACACCCTCAACGTTTGTCATCTGGGTGTACGGGTGTACGTCGACAGTATCCCACTTTGAAAGGCCTATACCGTGTTCTTCCTTAAGGAAGGAGAGGTCGGGTTTTCCCGATACAGCTACAATGAGGTTGTCTAACGGGATATCGAACTCAGAACCCTCTATGGGCACTGGCCTGCGCCTGCCGGATGAATCGGGCTCTCCAAGCTCCATCCTCTGGCATGTGACGCCTGTGATCGTGCCTGATGATGTCAGGATCTTTACGGGGGCCACCAGCGTCTCAAGCACGATACCCTCCAGGAGGGCCTCGTGGATCTCCATCTCGTCTGCGGGCATCTCTTTTTGAGTCCTTCTATAGAGGATCGTTACATCAGCTCCCATCCTTCGGGCCACCCTGGCTGCGTCGATGGCTGTATTGCCTCCTCCCACGACAGCGACGTTCTTGCCCAGAGGAACGTCTTCTCCGAGGTTCACCCTCCTGAGGAAACTGAGGCTTTCATACAACCCGTCGGCATCCTCGCCGGGAATACCCATCTTGAGGTCCACATGGGCACCAGTCGCTATTAATACCGCTTCATGGTCCATGCGGAGCTGATCGAAGGACACCGCTTCGCCTACTGGTGTGTTGTAGTGGATATCCACTCCCATATCCTCAATGGCCCTGATCTCATGATTGAGGGTCTCCCTGGGCAGGCGGTACTCAGGGATACCCAGGACGAGCATTCCCCCCGCAACCCTGTACTTTTCGAAGATCACGGGTGTGAAATCTCTCAGCGCCAGGAAGTGGGCAGCGGTCAGGCCCGCGGGGCCAGCCCCTACGATGGCAACCTTCTTGCCCTTTCCCGAGACTTTCTGGACCTTTATCGTGTATTTGCCTGTCGCATCGTCAGCAGCGGCGTAATCAGCAGCAACCCTCTTTAAGGTACGGATGCTGATGGATGTATCCAGGTCTTTACGCTTGCACACGCTCTCGCACGGATGGTGGCATACTCTCCCACATATTGCCGGCAGGGGGTTCGTCATGCGGATGAGTTCAAGGGCCGCCGAGAATTTTCCCTGTCCGATGAGCGTAACGTAAGCGGGAACGTCGGTTTCAATGGGGCAAACATGCTGGCACGGAGACGAGATGATCTCCTTACACACAACCGCGGGACATCGCTTGTTGAGGATGTGAGCTTCATACTCATTCCTGAAGTACCTCATAGTAGAAAGAACCGGATTGGGCGCAGTCTGCCCGAGGCCGCACAGCGATGTGTTCTTTATCTCCTGTCCCAGTTCCTCCAGGTTCTGGAGGTCTTCCATGGTTCCAAGCCCGACAGTGATGCGTTCAAGTATGCTCAGCATGGTCTTGGTACCAAGGCGGCACGGGACGCACTTTCCGCAGGATTCGGCAGTAGTAAACGTCAGGAAGAAACGGGCTATATCCACCATACAGGTGCGTTCATCCATGACGACCACCCCGCCGGAACCCATCATCGCCCCGGCCTCTATCAGGGAGTCATAATCTATCGGTGTCTCTATAATATCTGCCGGGAGGCACCCACCTGAAGGCCCGCCAAGCTGGGCGGCCTTGAACTTGCCGTCTCCGTCGATGCCGCCCCCTATGTCGTAGATGATCTCCTTGAGCTGGGTGCCGGCCGGCACCTCGATAAGCCCGGTGTTCTTGATCTTACCCGTGAGCGCAAAGACTTTGGTGCCCTTGGTGCTCTCTGTACCGATAGATGCGTAGCTGTCAGCGCCGTTGAGTATGATGGGAGGCACGCAGGCGAAGGTCTCAACGTTGTTGATGTTCGACGGCTTTCCCCACAGACCCTTATGGGCCGGGAAGGGGGGTCGGGATCTCGGCATGCCCCTTCTACCTTCGATAGAGGCCATGAGAGCGGTCTCTTCTCCGCACACGAAAGCGCCGGCCCCCTCCTTGATCCGCAGATCGAAGGAAAAGTCGGTTCCAAAGACCTTTTCACCCAGAAAACCCTTCTCTTCGGCCTGGGCAATGGCAGTGCCGAGCCTCTCAATTGCCAGCGGGTACTCTGCCCTGCAGTAGATGTATCCATACTCGGTGCCTATGGCGTAAGCAGCGATAATCATACCCTCGAGGACTGCATGGGGGTCGCCTTCCAGGACGCTCCTGTCCATGAAGGCACCGGGGTCACCCTCATCGGCGTTACATATGAGGTACTTGGGTTCTCCCGCAGCGGTAGCGCAGAACTCCCACTTGAGACCTGTAGGGAATCCGCCGCCGCCCCTGCCCCTGAGGCCGGACTTTTTGACAATTTCCCTTATAACAGTGGGTGACAGTGTGGTGATCGCTTTTTCCGCAGCCTTATAGCCGTCGGTATCCAGATAATCCTCTATCCTGTCAGGATCTATGAAGCCGCATCTTCTCAAAACTATTCTCTGCTGCTTGGCGAAGAAATCCAGCTCGTCGTAGGTGGGAATACCCCGGTAGACCTTGTCCCCGTTCTGAACGATCTGGCCTATGGCGTAGTCTTTCACAGGTTTACCCTTGACCACATGGTTGCTGATGATCTTCGAAACCATCTCCGGCTCGACCTTGGCATAGGTCACGCGGCTGCGCCCGGGAAGAGATACATCAACGAGAACCTCCTGGTAACACATCCCGATACAGCCGGTTTTAAGGATGGGTACCTGGAGTTTGAGAGACGCCAGTTCCTCTTCCACCTGGGACAGGACTCCCCTTGAGCCAGAAGCAAGGCCGCAGGTCCCCATCCCTATAATTATTAATTTGTCATTTGAACTTTTTGACATATTTTATTCGGCCCTCCCTGATACGGCCGGTTGTGTTAGGGTCGTAAAAAGTCCATCCATGACTTCTTGCGAAGTCATCAATCTTCGCTGCTTCCGGTTTCAGACATTTCTTTAAGATTCTCTATTATCCGTTCCATTTTACCAGGGTCCACATGGCCGAAAGCATCGTTATCGATCGTGATGACGGGCGCCAGACCGCAGGCACCGAGACAGGCGACCTTTTCGAAGGAGGCCAATCCGTCTTCTGTGGTTTCTCCGTGTTCGATCTCCAGCAGATTCTCCAGCTTCGAAATGACGCTCTTCCCGCCTCTCACGTGACATGCAGTTCCGGAGCATGCCCTAATTATATGCCTTCCCCGGGGACTCAAGTGAAACTGGGTGTAGAAGGTGAGGACCCCGTAGACCTGGCTACGGTAAATTCCCAAGCCATCGGCTACCATATTCGCAGCCTCTTCCGGGACGTATCCGTAGACATTCTGGACTTCCTGGAGGAGGGGTATCAACAGACCCTTCGCCTCGTCCAACCGGCTTATAATCTCACTGACGGGTATCAGATCCAGTTCCTCTTCTTCTTCATACCCGTCGACAATCTCTGGGTTCACCGCCACCTCCACATATAGTTGACCATGTCGATGTAACGCTCGTACATTCCCCTGACCGAATCCACAAGCCTCTCGATGAAAATCATTAATATCATGTTGCCATCGGCCGGGAACTTTTCAGCGAATTCATCAAAAGAATTCCTGTCCATTACGTAAAGGGTACAGTCTCCCTTGGCCACAGCGCTGGCGGAGTGCTTGCCGCCCACCATGAAGGTCATGATGCCCAGAAAATCCCCCTCTTTCACAATGGCCAGGTTCTGCGCCTCACCCTCCTTGGCTCTTCTGTTCAGCCTCACAGAGCCGGCTCCGATGAGATACAGGTCGCCACCCTCGGTATTTTCGTTAAAGATCGGATCCGCATCCCTGTAGGCCCTTTTCTGCATCACTTTCGCCAGGTGCGCTAAGGCATCCTCCGAAATACCTTCTAGGGAGGCTACTTCTTTGAGTTGGCTTATATCGATCATCTCCAGTACCTCCTCATGCCCTCTGAACGCGGACACGTACGACTGCTGTTTCGGTATTGTCTCCGTCCGTACCCATCAGCCGGCCGGCCGGCGCATCGGCAAAGTGTCTGGGCAGGAAGAAGTTATCCTCCATGAGATCGTCCGAGAATTTACTCTTCACCGTAAGTTCTCCATGGACCGAGACCACAGTGACGAGACCGCCCTCTTCTATCCCGAGGCCTGCTCCGGTCTGGGAGTTCATCAGCAGCAGGCTTTCCGCGATAAGGGAGTTCAGGGAATCAGAGTATCTTGTGTAGGTGCCTGAGTGGAACAGGACTTCTCCTGAAAACAGGGTGTAGGGATAATCCGGATCAGGTGCAGTCTCGCCCCATGATGACACCGCAGAGAACTTTCTTAACTTCTCATCAGGTCCTTCGCCAAGCAGATGCCGGGTGCCGAGATAGCCCTCGTGATATATCTCTTTGGCATCCTCCTTTGTGAAAGGCCACTGAAGCCCGTTATCAGCCAGGATCCTGTGATTGATCCCGGAGTAATAAAGCACGGTCTCGGCTATCTCATCCAGGACCTCAGCGGCATTAATATATTTCATCTCCATGTCGCCCAGGGCTACACCCAGTTCGGAGAATATCCTCCAGTCGGGCATGGATCTTCCAGGCCCGTCCACAGTTTTGCGTGTTCTCTGTATGCGTCTCTCCATATTTGTAAGGGTGCCATTCTTCTCAGCCAGGGCACTGGCAGGAAGAACCACATCTGCCCTCCTTGCCGTCTCGGTCATAAAAAGATCCTGAACAACCAGGAAGTCAATTTCTGAAAGAGCCTCGGACGTTGTCTTCCCACCGGGGAAAGAACCGGCAAGATCCACCCCGACTACGTAAAGGGCGCCGAGCTTCCCTTCGGCAGCGGTGCGCAGCATCTGATGCGCCGTCAGTCCCTGGCTGACGGGTACCTCTGTTTTCCACGCTTTGTCGAACTTCGATCTTTCCTTCTTTTTCTCCAGGGAAACGTGACCCGGAAGGTGTGCTGGAGACACCCCCATGTCCACCGCACCCTGGAAGTTGGTAGCCGAAACCACGGGGTAAAGACCGAATCCTTCCTGTCCCATCTTGCCGGTGAGCATCAGGAGATCTATGAGAACGTTAATGATAGCTGGTCCGTCCGGGGTCAGTGCAACGGCCTCGCCGAAAGCAACAGACGCATTTCGGGCGGACATTAAGTTTCTGGCCAGTTCCGTTATCTCCTCAGCGCCGACTCCAACATCTTCAGCTATTGTTTTTGTGTCCCTTTCAAGAACGGACATCCTGAGTTCATCCAGCCCACTGTAGGATTCAAGGAGTTCCGAATCAGTCAACTTCTCATCGAGAATGGCTCTTATGATCCCTTTTATCAGGGCCAGTTCCTTCCCGGACTTCACCAGCAGCGTCTTGTCAGCGAGGCGCGAAAGGGCAGTTCTCCTGGAGCCGATCTCCACGACCTTTGCCCCTTTTCTGATGGCTGATTTGATTTTGACACCGGATATAGGACTCTCGACTGTTATGTCGCAACCAACCAGGAGAAGGAAATCCGCATAGTTCATCTCATCCATGGAATTGGTAGCGGCAAATACGCCCAGTCTCTCCTCCAGAACAGGCAGCACTGTTCTGTTCCACTCACCGGTGGTCGTATCGACGTTGTTGCTTGAAAGGGCCGAGCGCAGCAGCTTCTGAAAGAGGTACAGTTCCTCATTGGTCAGGCGTGCTGATGCGATTCCTCCAACTGCGTTGTCCCCGCCTCCTTCAGCTGCCTTGGAAAGACCGGCCGCAGCAGCTTTTAGCGCTTCCTCCCATGTGGCCTGAACCAGCTTGCCGTCCCGCCTCACTAGGGGGGTTTCCAGCCGGTCGGAGCTGTTGATCACATCGTAACCAAAGTAGCCCCTGGAGCAGAGACTTCCATGGTTGACACCCCGCCCCTCGGCGTGGGTGACCTTGTATACCCTCTTATCCTTGTGGTTGTAGGTAAGTGTGCAGCCGCAGCTGCAGAAGGGACAAATAGCCTCGACCTTGTCCATCTCCCAGGTACGGATCTTGTGCTTCATGACACGCGAGGTAATGGCGCCCACGGGACAGGACCAGATGCAGTGACCACAGTACTCACAGTCAAGGACACCGTCCATGAAAGGGCCTACAATAGTTCTGGCACCACGATATGACATACCCAGAGCCGTAACTCCCTGGACTTCATCACAGATCCTGACACACCGCTTGCACTGGATGCACCGGTTCAGGTTCCGGTCAATAAGAGGGCTTATAATACGGTCCCTCAGGACTCTTTTGGTTTCAGTAAATCTCGTATCGACGCTTCCGAACTTGAATGTCAGGTCCTGGAGGGTGCATTCGCCTGATGCGTCACAGACAGTACATTCCAGGGGGTGATTTATGAGGAGAAACTCAAGCATGGCACTACGGGCCTTTTCCACCCGGGGAGAATCGGTCTTGATAACCATCCCCTCAGCCACCGCAAGGGTGCAGGCGGTCTGGAGCTTCCACATTCCTTCTACTTCCACCAGACACATCCTGCAGGCCCCCAGTTCTGAAAGCCTTGGATGATGGCAGAAGGTGGGTATGTGTATACCGAGCTTGCTGGCGGCATCCAGGATCGTAATATGACCGCTCACCATAACCTGGCGACCGTCTATTTCGATCTTTACCATCACGATACCTGCTCCTGTTCCATCGGCTCGGATTCGACCGCTTCCTCCTCCGGGGTGCTGATGTATGCCATAAATTCATTCCTGAACTTCTTTATGGTGCTCACCAGTGCGCTTACGGACGCTTCTCCCAGGCCACAGAAGGATGTGGTGCTTATGTTCTCACTGACATCAAGGAGCAGGTCCAGGTCCTCTTCCCTGCCGTCACCGGAAAGGATCCTCTCGATAATCTGACGCACCCAGAAAAGGCCTTCCCTGCAGGGTGTACACTTCCCGCAAGATTCGTGATCGAAGAACTTGATGAGGACGTGGACAGCCTTGACCATGTCATCAGTGTCATCCAGGACTATCACAGCACCAGAACCAAGCATGCTCCCCGCCTCAGCAAGAGAGTTGAAATCCAGGGCTACATCCAGTTCGCTCCTGTCAAGACACGCACTGGAGGCACCTCCCGGAAAGGCAGCCTTAAAAGCCCTTCCGTCCTTAATGCCACCTGCATGTTCGAAGATTAGCTCTCTTAGGGTCACGCCCATGGGAAGTTCGTAAACGCCGGGTTCGGCCACCTTGCCACTTATGGAGTAGAGTTTGGTGCCGGTGCACTCGTGTGTTCCGATACCCGCATACCAGTCTCCTCCCCGCAGCATGATCTGGGGAACGCTTGCCAGCGTCTCGACGTTGTTAACCACAGTAGGGAGATTCAGGTAGCCGGAGTTGACTGGAAACGGTGGCCGGATCCGCGACTGCCCCCGTTTTCCCTCCATAGATTCGATCAGCGCTGTCTCTTCCCCGCATATGTATGCGCCTGCGCCCTTGTGAACGATGATGGTAAAATCAAAACCCGAGTTCAGGATGTTCTTTCCCAGGAAGGACCTTGCCTCGGCATCCGCAATGGCCTTTTCCAGGATCCTGGCACCGTCTGGATACTCGCCGCGAATGTAGATAAACCCTCTCTCGGCCCCTACAGCGTAGCCCGCTATTGCCATGCCTTCGAGCAGGGCGTGAGGATCCTTTTCGATTATAACCCTGTCCTTGAATGTTCCCGGCTCTCCCTCATCTGCGTTTGCTATTACGCTTTTTGGCCGACTCGTGTCCCTTGAAGCAAAATCCCACTTCATTCCCGCCGGGAACCCTGCACCGCCACGCCCTCTGATGCGTGAGGCCTTAACCTCTTCAACCACATCTTCAGGCAACATCTCGTTCAGGGCTTTGGGCAGGGCCAGATAGCCCTCATTATAGATATAGGAATCGATATTGGCCGGATTGGGCCGGTGAATATTTCTAGTAAGGATCTTAGGCATCTTGCGCTTTCTCTCTATAGGAATCCAGGATCCCCGAGATAGAATCCGTGCTTACCTTCCCAAACAGTTTTTCGTTGATCATCACAGCAGGAGCCAGATCGCAGGCCCCGATACATTCAACCTCCACTATGGTGAAGAGACCGTCCGCTGTCGTCTCTCCCAGCTCCACCTTCAAGTTCTCCCTTATGGCCTCGATAACTTCGGGGGCACCGTTTATCGAACAACTCAGGTTTCTGCACACCTGTATCAGGTACTTGCCGATGGGCTTCGTGAAATACATGGTGTAGTACGTCGCGACCTCAAAGGCTCTGACGTGGGGTATGTCGAGAAAATCGGCAACGAAAACGAGATGTTCCTCCTCAAGATGCCCTTTCGTCTCCTGGACAAAATGCAGCAGTGGCATGATCGCTGAAGCCTGAACCTCATATCTTGCAACGATGTCTTCCATTTTCTTTATCTGTTCATGGTCAAACAGCTTCATATTATGTTACCTGTCGATCTCCCCGAGGACTATGTCAAGGCTTCCGATAATTGCCACAACATCGGCCAGCATATGCCCCTTTACCATAGTCAGCAGCGACTGGAGGTTCACGAAGGAAGGAGGCCTGATCCTGAGCCTGTAGGGATTTGGCCCTCCGTCGCTTACTATGTAAAAGCCGAGCTCTCCCTTGGGAGATTCAATTGTGGAGTAGACCTCGCCTTTAGGCGGAGCCATACCCTCCACAACGAGTTTGAAGTGGTGGATCATGGCTTCAATGGATACGTCCAGCCTGGTCTTGTCTGGAAGAACGTACTTGGCTGTCCTTTCGATGAAGGGTCCTTCAGGCATTCCCTCAACCAGCTGGCGGATCATTCGAACGCTCTGGCGCATCTCGACGATCCTGACCAGGTACCTTGCGTATACATCTCCTTCCGTATACACAGGAACCTCGAAATCTATCTCGTCGTAGGCTTCGTAGGGTTCATCTCTCCTGATATCCCAGTCCACGCCTGAACCGCGAAGGGACGGTCCGGAAAGACCCAGGGAGATGGCCTCATCTCCGGTTATCACGCCGACGCCCACTGTTCTTTTCAGCCAGATCCTGTTTTTGGTAAGAAGCCTCTCATATTCATCGATCCTGCCGGGAAAGGTATCCAGAAAAGCCTTGATCTTCGCGTCAAAACCCGCAGGGAGGTCTTTTACCACTCCTCCAGGTCTGAAGTAGGTCATCATAAGCCTTGTACCGGCTGTTTCCTCGATGATGTCCAGGACATCCTCCCGCTCTCTCATGGCATAGAGAAGGACTGTCATGGCCCCTATATCCGCCGCATGAGTACCAAGCCAGAGCAGGTGGCTGCCTACTCTGGTGATCTCGGCAAAAAGGGTCCTAATGTACATGGCCCGCCTGGGCACCTCAAGACCGATGAGCTTTTCCACAGCAAGTATGTAGGCAAGATTATTCGTCCCCGAGGCCAGGTAGTCCAATCTGTCCGTCAGGGGAAGAACCTGGATATATTTTTTCTGCTCTGCAAGTTTTTCGATACCACGATGCAGGTAGCCTATTTCGGGTACGGCATTGACCACCGTTTCACCATCGAGTTCCAGGATCACCCTGAGCACCCCGTGTGTCGAGGGGTGGTGGGGACCCATGTTGATGGTCATGATCTCCTGTCTCGCCACTACTTTCTCCTCACCACTTGATACGCCCACCCGTTGGAAAATCCTTACGCAAGGGATGGCCCACGAATCCTTCGGGGTTCATTATTCTCCTCATATCCGGATGTCCTGAGAAAACAACTCCCAAAAGATCATAAACTTCCCTTTCCATCCACTCAGCCGCCTTCCAGATGGAAACAACACTGTCGGCCTCCTGGCCTTCAGCTACGGTCGTCTTGACCCGGAAGCGCGAATTGTTGGGGATCGAGTAGAGCTGGTATACGATCTCGAAGGGTTCATCTTCCCCGGGAAAGTGAACAGCAGTCAGATCCGAGAGAAAATCGTAGGAAAGAGTGGGTTCAAGAGCCAGATAATGAAGTACTTCCCTGCACTTGTCAGACTTTACAACACCCCACACCTCTCCCCTGAAAGAACCGGAGCCAACAATAGATTCCGGAAAGTTCTCCTGGATGCTCACGATCGCGGGATGTTCCTCGGGGTTGTCTCCCGAAAAATTCTGCCTGTTCCAATCAACCGTCATCGTCTATTCATCTTTCAGTTCAGGGGGTATGAATCCCGGTTTTACATCCAGGGGTTTTGCCCGGAAGTGAACCTGGCTGTCGATCTTCTTCTGAAGAGTCATGAGTCCATGAAGCAGAGCCTCGGGCCTTGGAGGGCAACCTGGAATGTAGACATCAACGGGAATGATGTGGCTGACCCCCGGAACGACGCTATAGGTCTGGAATATCCCCCCGCACGTAGCGCAGCTTCCCATGGCGAGGACCCACTTGGGCTCGGACATCTGATCGTAGAGTTTTTTTACCACAGGCGCCATCTTGTTGGTGACGGTTCCGGCAACGATCATCAAGTCTGCCTGCCTGGGGGATGCCCGGAAAACCTCCGAGCCGAATCTCGCGATATCGTACCTTGCGCATCCGACTGCGATCATCTCAATAGCGCAGCAGGCCAGACCGAACTGAAGCGGCCAGACAGAGGACCGCTGGGCCAGGTTCATTAACGCACTTGCAGTAGTCAGGAATATATTATCTTCAGTGGGTAAAGGACCGCGGGAGAAACTGCTACGATTCTTCTTCATGACCAGTTAAGGGCACCTTTCCTCCACACATAGACGTAACCTAAGAGGAGAACAGCGACGAACAACACCATCTCGATGAACCCGAAAATCATCGGCTCAAACCGGTCGAAGAGAATGGCCCAAGGATAGAGGAAGACCACCTCAATATCGAAGAGAATGAAGAGCATCGCAATGAGATAGAAGCGTATATCCAGCCTCCGGCGGGCATCTTTGATGGGTGCCATGCCGCACTCGTAGGTGGACAACTTTTCGGCGGAGGGATTTTTCCTTCCCACAAGGGCAGATACAAGAATCAATGCCGATCCGATAAAGGCCACCACAATCAAATAGATAAATATGGGTAGATAACCTAGAATGACATCTTCTTGCATTGTTTTGGTCTGTTCCTCAGGAGGCCTATTCAGTCGATGAGCCCGCCCCCCCTTGGGTCGGCCTTGAATTTGACTGAAAATTACTGCGGCAATTGTATTCAGTATAATGTATACATACCTGTTACAAGAGAAATTCTATACACGAAAACAGCTACAGATGTCCACAGAAAAAATGCATTAAAGCCATATTTGTGAAATTTTTATCGGGTTGTCAGGGGGTCCTGCATTCCCTTGATAGTGCCCTTTGCCTGTGGTCGATGGAAAACTGCTAGTTTTAAAGGATTTTTCAGGATTAAGGAGAGTTTTACATGAGCAAATCATCGGATCTTTTCAGCAAATCAAGGGAGCTTATCCCTGGCGGCGTGAACAGCCCTGTCAGGGCGTTTCGATCTGTGGGAGGGGAGCCTCTTTTCATTTCGAGAGCTTTCGGCTCAAAAATAGAGGACGCTGACGGTAATACCTACATAGATTATGTAGGATCGTGGGGACCGATGATAGTCGGTCATGCTCATAAGGAGGTCTTGACGGCAATTACTGATATTGCGGAAAGAGGTACCAGTTTCGGCGCTCCCACCGAAACGGAGCTTACCCTCGCCCAAATGGTAATAGAGGCCGTACCATCTATGGAGATGGTGCGTATGGTCAATTCCGGAACCGAGGCGACAATGAGCGCCATCAGGCTAGCACGGGGCGCTACGGGCAGGGACAAGATAGTCAAGTTCAACGGTTGCTACCACGGGCATTCCGACGGCCTTCTTGTAAAGGCCGGTTCTGGTGCTCTCACACTGGGCGTACCGGACAGCCCCGGTGTACCCGAGGATTACGCAAAGAATACGTTGATCTCGGAATATAACGATCTCGACTCTGTAAAGGTCCACTTCGATCGGAATCCGGGAGAGATAGCCGCGGTGATCCTGGAACCGATCCCGGGAAACATGGGTGTCATGATCCCGGCGGAGGGATTCCTTGAAGGCCTGAGAGATATCACCCAAAAGAATGGGGCTCTTCTCATCTTCGACGAAGTCATGAGCGGATTCCGGGTAGCTTTAGGGGGCGCCCAGGAGCTTTTCGGGATCGATCCTGACCTTACAGCCCTCGGCAAGATCATCGGAGGAGGGCTGCCTGTGGGAGCTTATGGTGGGAAGGCCAGATACATGACTCAGATGGCTCCGGAAGGGCCAATCTATCAGGCAGGCACGCTTTCCGGCAATCCTCTCGCCATGGCGGCCGGTATCGCAACACTGAACATTCTTAAAAGACCCGGGACCTACGAGTCGCTGGAGAAGACCTCTGCTGCACTGGCCGACGGCCTGGCAAATGTTAATTCCAGTCTTGGAGTCGATTTTGCCTTTAACCGTATCGGCTCCATGTTCACCACATTCTTTACAAAAGGACCCGTTAACAACTTCGCCGGGGCTAAATCTTCGGATACCGAAAAATTTGGTAAATATTTTTTAGGCATACTTAAAGAGGGTATTTACCTCGCCCCTTCACAGTTCGAGGCCGCTTTCGTTTCCCTGGCTCACACGGACGAAGACGTAGCCCGCACAATTGAGGCCCACGAAAAAGCCCTGAAGAGGATCCTGTAACTGTATTGCTTGACAATCGCAGTGCCACTTTGTATTTTGACGACGGTGTTCCTCTGATTAGAAACGGGATTCTTCTGAAAAAACTCAAACAAGGCATGGATCAATCAACCATACCTGTTTTAATGGTTTGCCATCAGCGTTTAACGGATAACGGGATGGCAAACCATCTTATCCCTGGCAGGATGTGGGATATTTTATTTCAGACTCCTGGAAGGGTTCGAATCACGATGGACGAACTATCCGCACCCGGCAGGAACTTTTAAATATGGCCAAGGGTCGGAAATTCTACCATCTTTTGAAGTTCAGCAGTCTGGGACTGGAGATGGGGGCCGCTGTAGTCATCGGCCTCTTGATCGGAATTTTTCTGGACCGTAAATTCGGGACTGACCCCTGGCTTACACTGCTCTTCACTGTTTTCGGGTTCGTTGCATCTGCTCGAGCCCTCATAAGAGCTGTTCGAAGTAAGGTTTTCGAGGATATGGACGAGTGAGGTCCAGTTCTGATAAAGGAAGGTTACACCGCATAAAGATATGGATCCTGATAATAACGGTGTCGTTGGCGTTGTCCTTCCTGATATTTCAAAAAGCATCTTACACTTTCGGTGTGGTGGCAGGCGGTTTTCTGGTAATCATGAACCTGCTGGGAACTGAAAGGGTAATAGGATCATTTTTCACCGGAGGTGTTCTTGGAAAGGCAGCTTATGCATTCGGTTACCTGGGCAAACTTGCCATTACAGCCGCAATAATAGCTGCTGTGCTTTTGAAGGACCTGGCATCGCCCCTTGGCCTTGTGTTCGGATTGCTTATTCTTCCTGCAGCTTTGGTGATTGACTTTCTTGTTTTTCCCGCGGATAGAGTACCCGAAGAGGAGAATTGATGGCAGCACAGTCTTTCATTTACCTGGATCACACTCCTATAGCGCATGCTCTTGAGAAGATCGAGGGGATTGATCCATCACCAATACTCCATGCCGCGGTGGTGTCAATTATACTCGTCATCGCAGCAGTTCTTCTCAACCGCTCCCTGAGAGGCGGTCGGGTCATGCCAGAGGAGAAGACCTTCACAGTACCCAACATGATGGATCTAGCTGTCGGAGGGCTTTTGAACTTCATGGAAGAATTAATGGGTCCAAGCGCCCGACGTTTTTTGCCACTTATTGGCACCACAGCCTTTTTCATCCTTTTCAGCAATCTGTTGGGGACTATCCCCGGCTTCGATCCGCCCACAAGCAATTTGAACACTAACATCGCCTGCGCTTTGGTCATATTCAGCGCCACTCATTACGTGGGATTCAAAACCCACGGTATCTCTTACCTTAAACATTTCATGGGCCCCGTAATCTGGCTGGCGCCGTTGATGTTCATTGTTGAGATCATCGGCCACCTCGCAAGAGTTTTGAGCCTGTCCTTCCGACTTTTTGGAAACATGTTCGGCGACCATCTTCTGCTTGCGATCTTTGTCGGCCTGGTCCCACTGATGGTCCCTGTGGTTTTCATGGGCTTGGGGTTATTTATAGCTGTCATCCAGGCATTTGTTTTCACACTTCTCTCGATCGTATACATCACTGGTGCTCTCGAGGAGGCTCATTAGTAATGAATGGACTTTTTGCGACCCTATCATATATAAAGAAAGAAGAATCTGGGAAAGGAGGAAAACATCCATGAAGAAAAAGATCACCATAATACTTCTCGCAGCAGTCTTTATCCTAGCTCTGGCGCCTCTGGCCCTTGCGGCTGAAGAGGGAGCGGTCCTTCCTGAAAAGATCGGGTTCGCTTTGGCGCTGGGCTCTGCTCTTTGTGTCAGCATCGCCGCCTTCGGTGGCGGTATTGGTCAGGGCATGGCAATCAAGGGAGCCATGGAAGGAATAGCCAGAAACCCCGGTGCATCGGGCAAGATCATGACAACCATGATTATCGGCCTGGCTCTTATTGAGTCCCTGGTTATCTATTCGCTAGTCATTTCGCTGATGCTGCTGTTTAAGCTTTAGTCCGGCAGGGGAGGAATAGTCTTTCCTCCCCTTTTGAATCGTGATACCTTGTGAAAGAGAACACTTGTTCAGCTGGTGCACAAACCCTGTCTACCAATGATTTGATGACTTTGTGGGAAGTCATCAAAGCGCCCACTTAAGGGGCGCCCAAATCAATGACTTGCAACGCAAGTCGCTGATTTGAAAGGAAAGTGAAAATGACACTTTTCATTTTCCGACGAGTAAAAAGCCATGAATGGACTTTTTACGACACTATAAATCACGCCCGAGCATGGGCGCCCGGATCAATGACATAAACCTTGAGTCATTTATCCGTGAGGGAAGCGGAAACGACGCTTTCGCTTCCCGAGGAGCAAAAAGCCGCTCACGGACTTTTTGCGACAATAACAACGATCTGTGAGGAAAGCGGAAACGACGCTTTTCGCTTTCCGTGGAGTAAAAAGCCATGGATAGACTTTTTACGACCCATACTAATAGAAGGGAGAAATAATGAGACGATTACTGCTCTATTCCCTGCTTTTGCTGCTCCTCTCTTCCCCGGCATACGCCATGACTACATCTGACTGCTTCGATTGCCACTCGGATGAGGACCTGGTTAAAACAGTCGGCGGCAGTGACCTGTCCCTGTATGTAGATGAAGAGGTTTTCACCTCCTCTATCCACGGTGATCTGGACTGTACAGACTGCCACAGTGATGTTGCTGACGTGGAAGACGAGCACGCCGAAGAGCTGGAGGAAGTTGCCTGCAGCGACTGTCATGACGATGCAGCAGACGACTTGCTTCAGAGTGCTCACTCAGCAGGAAACTCCAGGGTGGCCCAGGATCTGCCTGGTTGTTCCCAATGCCACGGGAAGCACGACATTCTACCCGGGGATAATGTGCGTTCGAGGATATTTGAACTGAACATACCGGCCACGTGCGGTGAATGCCATGCTTCAGAGGAAATAACCAGCCGTCATCCTAACCTCAGTTCTGAAGTCTCCTCAGAGTATGAAAAGGGTATGCATGGTATCGTTCTTTTCAAAAGCGGTATGATCTTTTCTGCGGTCTGTAATGACTGCCATGGCAGCCACAATATTCTTTCCGCAGCTGATGAAAGATCCTCGGTTCACAGAACCAGGATAAACGACACCTGCAGCAGCTGCCACGCTGGAATAGTTGATGTATATCTGGCAAGTATTCACGGGAAGAACTTTGCCGGCGGATCCGAAGAGGCCCCCACCTGCGTATCGTGCCACGGTACCCACAGGATCGACCGCGCCATGGACAAGGAGTTCCTCATTACTGTTACCGAGAGGTGCTCGGAGTGCCACGAGGAAAAATCGGACACGTTCAAGAACACTTATCACGGCCAGGTTACCGGACTGGGTTACCTGGAGGCAGCCCAGTGCCCTGACTGTCACGGCGCTCACGAGATCCTGCCCAGGGATGACCCCGCATCAATGATAAATCCGGATAATCTTCAGGCAACGTGCGGTGCCTGTCATCCCGGAGCTAACAGCAATTTTATAAAATATCTGCCCCACGCCGACTACCATGACAAGGAGAATTATCCGGGACTCTACTATTTGTACCTGTCAATGGTTTTCCTGCTCGCAGGAGTCTTTATATTCTTCGGAATCCACACGGCCCTGTGGCTGATCAGAGCCCAGATCGAGGTTAGAAGCGAACGCAAACGATAGCCCAGTATCACGGGAGGCAAATACCATGACGGAGAGTGCAGCCACTTTACAGAATCAGGACGACAGACCCATATATTATCTACGCTTCCGATATTTTCACCGGTTTCTACACGCCCTCGTTATCATAAGCTTTATGGGGCTGGTATTGACCGGCATGCCCCTCAAGTACAGCGAGGCTGGATGGGCAAAGGCCATAGCCTTACTCCTTGGTGGAATACAGACCGCCGGATACCTTCACCGGGTATTCGGATTCATAACTTTTCTCTACTTCATGCTCCACATCTGCTGGGCCGCCTACTACATCATATCCCTCAGGGAAGAACCCCTGCTGGCCTTTATCTTCGGGCCCAACTCCATGGTGCCATGGAAGAAGGATCTTGAGGATATAGTGGGTCATTTCAGATGGTTCATCGGAAAGGGTCAAAGACCCCAGTTCGATCGCTATACATACTGGGAGAAATTCGACTACCTCGCAGTCTTCTGGGGTGTTGGGATAATCGGTCTTTCCGGCCTTACCCTGTGGTTCCCCGTGTTCTTCTCAAAATTCCTGCCCGGCTGGACCTTCAACGTGGCTATAATCCTGCATTCGGATGAGGCTCTCCTTGCGGCCGGTTTCATATTCACCATTCATTTTTTCAACACACACCTGAGACCGGAAAAGTTCCCCCTGGACGACGTTATCTTCACCGGACGCATTACCGAGGAAGAACTTATTCACGAAAGGCCACTGGAGTACAAGAGGCTTGTCGAATCGGGCAAGCTTGATTCGCTTCGCGTCGACCCACCTACCAGGACGACCATTATCTGGTCCCGTATAGTGGGTTTTGCAGCATACGGTCTTGGACTTATAATGATCCTGTTCATAATATATTCAGCATTGAAGGATATTCACTGACACCTTGTGCCAGCCTAAAGACACATGCTCAGTTGGGAGGCTTTTTGCGAGCTGGTTGAAATGCACTAAAACCGCATGTTAATTGACATAACAGCCTACCTGTGCTAATCTTCTCAAAGACAGGAGTTATTCACAAGGACACCACTACCGGGTTTCCATTGCCAGTCTTTGTTTTATTGCAGTGCCCAGAGAAGGGATCGATATGCTGGAAAGGGGAGTCCTGTTTCTAAAGAAGCTTCGCTTCATCGAAGTGCTTCTTATCGTAATGGCTCTCATGGTTCTCTCCGTATGGGCTACCCTGGAGATCACCGAAACAGCTGTTTTCTGCGGGAATACGTGCCACGTCATGCGGAGTCACTACCAGGATTGGAAGGAATCAGCCCACAACAATGTTCCCTGCATCGACTGCCACAGCCAGCCCGCACAGGACGGCTACCTGAAGCCCAGGTTCAGCGCCCTGGTCCAGCTGGGCAGTTATTTCACGCGCACTTACGGGGAGGGAACACGGGCCGAAGTTCTGGATTCGTCCTGCCTGCGGAAGGGATGCCATTCCAACAGGCTCCTTGAAGGGCAGGTATCCTATGGAAGCGGGATCCTCTTCGACCACAAACCTCACCTGCAGCAGCTCAGGCGGGGGAAGATCATAAGGTGCACGACATGCCACGCCAACGTGACCATGGGTGACCACATTACAGTCGCCCAGAGTGCCTGTTTCATCTGCCACTTCAAGGGATTTCAGGACAATCCCCCAACTGCGCAGTGTACTCTCTGCCATGACGTACCCACCAGGTCGGTTGAATACGCCGGTGGTGCTCTAGATCATACTGTTTTCGTTGAAAAGGATATTGACTGCCGATTCTGTCATATGAATATTGTCCAGGGAAGCGGTGACGTGATCCTGGATAACTGCACATCGTGCCATCGCAGGACAGGGACAATGACTGTGTCAGAGCCGGTGGAGAGCCTCCACCGCAGACACGTAACGGATCACAATGTGGAGTGCGAGGATTGTCACAGCATTATCCGACACAGCTTACCCGAGACGCGAATAGCCTTCGCCGACGGCTGCGGGTACTGCCACGGGGACAGGCACACGAACATCCTTTCTCTCTACAAAGGAACCGGAGCCGAGGATGTTGAAGGGGATCCATCTCCAATGTATCTTGCGGGTGTGGAATGTATAGCCTGTCATCAAGTATCGTCGGGCTTTTCCGGTGACGTCACGGAAAGTTCAGTGCCCGGCATGAAGGCCTCTGAAAGAGCCTGTGATCCTTGCCACGAATCAGGCCGGGGCAACATGGTCAGCACCTGGAAGCAGGATATCGAAAGGATCCTGAAGGAGGTCTCGGGCAAACTGGAACGAACAGAGTCCATCCTATCCTCTTCGTCAGGTTCAGGACAAGAGGAGAGCGTACGCAAGCTTCTTAAAAAAAGCAGGAGGAATCTGGCTTTTGTCAGAGCCGGCGTACCGGTTCATAACCACGACTATACAGTGAAGATACTGGAAACGATAAACGTGGATGTAGAAACTACGATTTCACTTACAAGGCAGGTGAAAAATGGCATTTAGAAAGGTCAGCAGGATCAAGATACCAGAGGCAACGATAAGAAGGCTGTCACTCTACGACAGGTGCCTGGAGGACGTCAAGAAGACCGGCAAAAAAATAGTGTCCTCCTCGGACATAGCCCGAAAGTGTGGAACTAATCCTGCCCAGATCAGGAAAGACTTCGCCTACTTCGGAGAGTTCGGCGTTAGGGGTGTGGGATATTACGTGGAAAATCTGCAGGAAGATATCAAGAAGGCTCTCGGTATCGACAGGTCCTGGAATTGCGCCCTTGTGGGCGCCGGCAACCTCGGTTTCGCCCTTCTGGGCACAGATTCTCTGGCTGCGCGTGGCTTTGAGATCGGAGCGATCTTCGAGCAAGACCCCATACTCGTGGAGATGGGATCTTTCAAGGATATTCCCCTCTTTTCCATGGATCAGATGCAGCGTGTTGTGCCTGAATTAGGGATAAAGATCGGGATAATAGCCGTTAACCCGGAAAGTGCCGTTAAAGTAGCACACCAGCTTATCGATGCCGGAGTCAAAGGAATTCTTAATTTCACGCCAGCAACACTGCGGGTGCCTCCAGGAACCATCCTGAAAAATGTGGATTTCGCCATCGACCTGGAGGGGCTTGCGTTTCAGTTGGCGAATGAATAGTAGTGAGCGATGGGCTCTGGACATTGAGCTTATTAAAGTTGAATATATTGATAGTTAGTAATAACCTGAAGTCCTTGGCACATTACTCATAGCTCACAGCGTCAAGGTTTTTCAGTTGAATCCGGGAACTGAACTAATGATAACGCGCCCATTGAGGGGCGCCCAAATCGATAACTTGGGGAGCAAGTTATCGATTTGTGAGGAAAGTGAAAATGACACTTTTCACTTTCCGAGGAGTAAAAAGCCACGAATGGACTTTTTACGACTAATGAAATGAAGAAACTGGAAGAATTAATAATTCGCAGGGCTCAGGAAAGCGCAAGGCTGCAGGAAACATTCTGCGAACAGGCCTCGGGTCAGATCCTCCAGATAACGAAGAGTCTTGCCAAAGTTATCCAAAACGGAGGCAAGATCCTTGTGGCGGGAAACGGGGGCAGTGCGGCCGACGCCCAGCATTTCGCCGCGGAGATGGTTAACCGGTTTCTCATGGAGAGACGGCCCCTGCCAGTCCTCGCGCTTACTACCGATACCTCTGTTCTGACATCCATCTCCAACGATTACTCCTACGAGCTGATATTCAGCAAGCAGGTTGAAGCACTGGGGAGTGAAAATGATGCTTTCATCGCCATTTCCACCAGCGGAACATCACTGAATATTCTGAAGGCACTGGAAAAGGCCAATGCCATGTCCATGCTCACCGTGGGTCTTGCCGGCACCCCTGACAGCCAGATGACAAAACAATGCGACTTTTGCCTTGCAGTTGATGAGGGCAGCACACCAAGAATTCAGGAAGTTCACCACCTGGTCCTCCATCTCGTGGCGGAACTGCTGGAAATACTCCTTTTCACTGACAAAAATGAGTGACAAAAATTACCCCAATACACCTTTAAAAGATCTTGATCTCGCTGCGCTCAGGACCTATTCCCTTGGTTCCCGCTCAAGCAAGGTAAGCGTCCAGGATATGGGTCAACCCCTGGGCAGCGAAACGTCGTTTTCAGATCTGATCAGCAGCCTTCCCGATATCCTTGCTGCCAAAGATCTGAAGGAAGCCGCTGCCGCCATCGCGACTGCCAGAAAAAAGGACAGAGGTGTTGTCCTCGGTATGGGAGCCCACCCTCTCAAGGTAGGATTGGGACTTCACCTCGTAGATGCTATTGAGAAGGGGCTCTTCACCGGTATTGCCACCAATGGAGCTGCCATCATACATGACTTCGAGTTGGCAGTGGCCGGAATGACATCAGAAGACGTCGGTGCCGCACTGGGCTCCGGCAAGTTCGGAATGGCCGAGGAAACCGCAATCTCACTTAATGGTGCCATTGCCGACGGCGCGTCCGAGGGCAATGGTATCGGAAGCTCTGTAGGTGAGCTTATCGAAGGGGGACGCTTCGAGCATGCCAACCTGAGCATTTTCGCGGCAGCCACCAGAACAAAGATCCCGGCAACTGTTCATGTGGCAATAGGAACGGATATTATCCATATGCACCCCAGCTGCGACGGTGCCGCTACCGGAGCCGCTACCCTTACCGATTTTCTCCTGCTGGCCCGGCAGGTAGCTGCCCTGGACGAGGGAGTCTACATCAATCTGGGATCAGCGGTGATCATGCCCGAGGTATTCCTGAAAGCATTTTCCCTGGCAAAGAACCTGGGACATCAAGTTAAGAACCTGACTACGATCAATATGGATTTTATCCAGCACTACAGGCCTACTGTCAACGTACTGCAGCGCCCCACAGCTGGGGGTGGCAGGGGTTATGCGCTGACCGGGAACCATGAGATCCTCCTTCCACTGCTCCTTTCAGCGGTAAAGGAACTTCTTTGATGAGCCCTGAGCCTTCCGAATATACAGCCCACACAATAAAAGCGGCGGCAGCCGGATGGAGAAATGATGGCCTGACCGTCGTCTTCACCAACGGCTGTTTCGATCTCATTCACCCGGGCCACACGAGCTATCTCAGGCAGGCCAGGGAATTGGGCGATCTCCTCGTAGTTGGTATTAACACAGATGAATCTGTGACCAGCCTCAAGGGTCCTGGCAGGCCGATCCTCAATCAGGCGGAAAGGGTAGAGATCCTCCTCTCCCTTCGATGGGTAGACGCTGTCGTTCCCTTTTCAGAACCGACTCCCATTGACCTTATCAAGGCCGTGAACCCCCATATTCTGGTGAAGGGCGGAGACTGGCCCGTCGAGAAAATTGTGGGAAGCGAGTTTGTAGAGGCAAGCGGCGGCAGGATCTTTTCCCTGCCCTTTGTCCCTGGCGTCTCTACATCAGGGATCATCCAGAGGATCTCGGGTTCAAGTTCATAGGATGTCCCTTGCTGGTGATGTAACCAGAGACATCCAAAAGCATGGTTCGACAAGACTCTGTGGCCTGAGTCTTTCTGCTTCGGCACACCTTGCCTCCACTCTACCCCACCCGGAAAGCCTGGTAATAGTAACTCCGGACAGAACCACAGCACAAGCTTTTGCCCGGGATCTTAATTTCTTTCTCCCCAAAGCGGGAGCTCTGGTACTCCCTGAGACTGAGTCCATTCCTCTGGAGAAAATGTTTCCTGATATAGATACAGTCTCGGCGAGGATCCGGGCACTGGGTGTTATTTCGGGATCCGGAGCACCGATTGTCATTCCGGCTCCGGCCCTGCTGCAGCCTGTCCCCCCTCCTTCACTCCTGGGAAGATCTAACCTCATCCTCCGGCTCGAAATGAGCATCGACAGAGAACCGTTCCTGACAAAACTGCTGTCATGGGGCTACCGGAGAGTGGCTGTGGTATCCCAGGTGGGAGAGATCGCAACGCGGGGGGGCATCATCGATATTTTCTCTCCTGCGGCAGACCTTCCGTACCGCCTTGAACTCTGGGGTGACGATATAAAATCCATAAGGATCTTCGATCCCGACCTCCAGAGGAGCGTCGATACGAAAGAGGAAATACATATCCTTCCTGCAACGGAAATCATCCGTGATAACACGGTCCTTGCCGAAGGAACGGCACGCTTGAGAAGGTGTCTGTCTTCACTTAAAATCGGCTTCAGGGAAAGGGAAAACATCCTTTCACTCTGGGAAGATGGCCGTAGCTTTGCTGGAATATCACTTTTCATGCCCGCCATATACGAGTGTCTTGCCACTGTGTTGGACTACCTTGCAGAAGGCTCCCTTTTGGTCCTCTTTGAGCCTGAACAGATCGCCAGTTCACTACGGGATTTTTTCAGGCTGGCCCGGGCCCGGGCTACAGAAGATCTTCCCCCACCGGAAAAGATCTACGCTGATCCTGAAGTGGTTCTTAAGGATCTTGTCGGCAGGCGCAATATAAAAACCGGTGATTTCGGCAGTCCCGACGCACGGGAGATCGCTTCCGGCCGGACCCTGTCTTTTCCAGAACTTTCATCCCGCACGGACAGGATGTCTGAGCTGGTCCGCCTTATAGAGGCAAATAAGTGGCCAAGACTCCGAATTGCTGCAAGAAATGAAACTACCGCCGAGCGGATCTCAGGTCTCCTTTCCGGGCTCGGACACGAAGTGCCACGCATCAGCCCGGATAAAATGATCACTTCTGACCTTCATGCTGGTATCACTATAGGACATCTATCTGCGGGCTTTTACCTCCAGGATGAGGGACTGGCCTTCGTCAGCGATTCGGACTTATTCGGCCCTGCAAGGGAGATGAGGGTCGGCCGGAAGACACCTCCTGAATGGGACCTGCCCATCGGATCTCTGACTGCAGGTGACATTGTCGTACATATCGAACACGGCATCGCACGGTACGAAGGATTAAAACAGCTGGAGGTGGCCGACCACCTTGGTGAGTTCCTTCATCTGGTCTTCTCCGGAGGCGACACCCTTTACGTTCCTGTGCAGGACATGAACAGGGTCCAGCGCTACAGGAGTTCATCTGAGCCTTCAACGCACCTGAGCAAGCTTGGCACCGCTGCCTGGGGACGGGCCAAAGAGCGAGTCCGACGGTCTCTTAAAAATATGGCCGACGAGCTTATCCGCCTGTCTGCTGTCCGCAAGAGCAAACCGGGCCACTCCTTCGGTGAACCTGATTTCATTTTCAGAGAATTCGAGGCATCCTTTCCGTGGACGGAAACACCCGATCAGGAAAAGACCATTAAAGAGGTTCTGGAGGATATGATGTCTCCTGACCCCATGGACAGACTGGTTTGCGGTGACGTGGGATACGGGAAGACTGAAGTTGCACTGCGTGCTTCCTTTATGGCGGCACTGGATGGAAAGCAGACGGCGCTCCTGGTGCCCACTACGGTCCTTGCCCAGCAGCACTATCAGAACTTTACCGAGAGATTGGAAGGTTTCCCCGTCAGTATCGCTATGCTCAGCAGGTTCGTCTCACCAGCAGAAGTGAAAGCAGTTTTAGAGGAGTTGGCGGCGGGGACAGTCGATATCGTTGTTGGAACTCACCGACTGTTATCCGGAGACGTGAAGTTTGCCGATCTCGGGCTTCTGGTGATCGACGAGGAGCACCGGTTCGGAGTGCGCCACAAGGAGAAGCTGAAAAAAATGAAGGAGAGGGTGGATATCCTGACCCTGTCCGCCACCCCGATCCCTCGCACTCTCTACCAGTCCTTTTCCGGACTGAGGGATCTTTCCCTCATGCACACACCCCCCGCCGGCAGGAAGGCCGTCCACACGGAGATAAGGTATTTCGACGAGCACCTGATAAGGGACGCTGTTGAGCGTGAGATGGACAGGGGCGGGCAGACCTATATAGTCCACAACAGGGTTCTTAGCATACACGCTTTTGCAGAAATGGTGAGAAAGCTGGTACCACAGGCCCGTGTGGGAGTCGCCCACGGGCAGATGGGAGAGAAACAACTTGAAAAGATAATGGTGACATTCCTGAAAGGGGATTATGATGTACTTGTCACCACGGCAATTATTGAGTCCGGCCTGGATATCCCCAATTCGAACACACTGATCATCAACCGGGCGGACCGTTTCGGCCTTGCCCAACTCTACCAACTCCGGGGCAGAGTGGGCCGCTCCAGCGTCCTTGCCTACTCCTATCTTCTTATCCCTCCGACAGGCGCCCTCACACGGAGAGCAAAGGAACGGCTCAGCGTTCTGAAGGATCTGACGGAACTTGGATCCGGGTTCAAGCTTGCTTCCTACGATATGGAGATCAGGGGTGCTGGCAATCTTCTGGGAGAGGAGCAGTCCGGTCACATCGCCGCCGTTGGCCTGGACCTCTTTTCCCAGCTCCTGGAGCAAGCAGTAAGGGACGCCTCAGGAGAAAGCCCCCCTCCCGATGTTGAACCCATTCTCAGCCTTGGGATCCCGGCCATTCTCCCGGAAGATTATCTGCCTGACGTTGGAGAACGTCTTACGCTCTACAAACGCCTGGCTCAATCCATATCGGATCAGGAACTTGAATCTCTACGGGAAGAGACCCTGGATCGATTCGGAAAGTTTACACCCGAGATCAGGGCCCTGTTTACACAGATGGAGATCACCATACTTGCAAGAAACCTCAGTGCGGAGAAGGTCGACCTTGTATATCCGTATTTCATAATGGTCTTGCATCCCCAGGCCAGGGTATCGCCAGACGCGCTGGTGAACATGCTCACTAAAGACCGAAGGGTCCATTTCATTCCGCCCACAACGATCCGGCTTGATATTTCTGAAATGAATACAGTGGATGATCGTATAACATACTTAAAGGAAATCTTGCGGTCACTGAGTTGATCTGCTACTAAAGAGCCCTGCCATGAAAAGACTAGCCACGATCGCTGCAGTCGTACTCATCACAGCCTTGGCCGGCTTCCTGTTCCTGGGGGGCGACAAGCAGACTTCCAGGGTAGCAGAGGTTCCATTCTCAGAGCGGATCGTCGCGGAAGTGAACGATCAGTTCATCACACTTGAGATGTTCCAGACACGGTACGATCGCTTCATAAAGCGTATCCACATTCCCGACACGAGCAGCCCTGGAGCCCTGATGGAGCTTAAGGTGAGTTTCTTAAACAAGCTCATCGAGACCAAACTGCTCATGCAGCAGGCTGAACTCAGGGCCCTGACCGTTTTGGAAGAGGAACTGGACCACGAGATAAACGTCCTGAAGCAAGACTATCCCAAGGACACCCTGAACGAGGTACTAGAGAGGATCGGGATGCAGCTTCAGGAGTGGAAGTCGGATAGAACTGAGAAGCTGCTCATCGACAAACTCATAGAGCAGGAAATAGACAGTGTCATACACGTGAGCGACCAGGATGTAGAGGAGTATTACAAGGCGAACACCAAGGAGTTTAAGCAGCCCCTCATGGTACGCGCAAGGCAGATAGTGGTCGCCACCGAGGACGAGGCCAAATCCATCCGTACGCGAATACTGAGGGGTGAGGATTTCGCCGAAATGGCGAAGCGCTTTTCACTCAGTCCAGACGCCGAGCAGGGTGGTGACCTTGGAATATTCGCAAAGGGCCAGATGCCCGAAGAGTTCGATGAGGTAGTATTTCGCTACCGGGTAGGTTCCGTCAGCCGTGTCGTGAAATCCCCCTATGGTTTTCATGTATTCAAGGTAGAGGACCGGGTAAGGCCCCGCACCCAGACCCTCGAAGAGGTAAGCGACCAGATAAGGCAGAAGATCTTCCAGGGCCGGCAGGAATCGTTCTTTAACGAGTGGCTTAACCAGCTGAAGGAACAGGCGCAGATAACGCTATATCTGAAAAATCTGGATGATTCCTCATGATGACAGGTGCTTGAACCACAGAGGTCACCCTTCCCCTCGGCAGGCTCGGGACATGCGGCAAGCTCAGGGCAGGCAGAGAGCACAGAGTTTACAGGTGTCGGAGTATGGGGGTGTGGGGGTATCGGGGAAAAAACAGTCATTGCGAGAAACGTAGTGACGAAGCAATCCTGTGGCTCGTTGATCTTGGTTCTTGGACATTGGATTTTGGATCAACATACTTGGGACACGGGACTCGGGACAAGGGACTCGGGGGCGTTAAATTGCTGATTAAGGAAAATATGAAAAAAGGGCTTTCGGTAGTAATCTTATGCATTGCAATTATATTTACCGCCGCTACCGCCCCCGCAGGTGACCGCGTAGTAGCCGCTGTGGGCCATGAACCCGTCACGCATCTGGAAGTAATGATGGTCAGGTCGGAGTCTCCTGACTTTACATACTCTGAAGCGGTAGACCTGCTCATAGAACGCAGCCTGATCCTCCAGTGGAGCAGGAAAAACAGGGTAAGTGTTTCCGACGAAGAGCTTGACGAGATCATCAATTCCATGATCAGGAGGAACAATACAACCATAGAGGAGTTTGAGAGGGCTATGAAGGCAAGGGGTCAAACTATGGACTCTTACCGCAAACGAGCACGTGAGCAGGTTACGATATCCCGAGCCATGTCAGCGGCACTAGCCGAGAAAGTACAGGCCACCGACGAGGAGGTAAAGGAGGTATATGAGAGGGACTACCCTGCAAAAAAGACATTTACCCTGAGCCACATCCTGCTAAAACTGCCTGAAGGAAGCACCGAAAAGGGGGAAGAACAAAAAAGGGCCGAGGCCCTGTCTCTCCTTGACCAGATCCGGGAGGGACTTCCTTTCGCTGAGGCTGCCGGGAAATACTCGGATGACAGCACTTCGGCGCCTTCCGGTGGAAGTCTTGGCACCTACGCCCAGGGTGAACTGCTGCCGGCTCTGGAGAATGCCGCTCTTGCCATGGAAAAGGGAGAGGTCGGGGGACCTTCCCGTTCCCACCTCGGGTTTCATCTGATCTATCTTACCGACACCGGCAGTACCCGTGAACTACTCTCTGAAGTCAGGGACAAGATCTCGCTGAGCCTGCGGACTGAGAAGGAAAAGACAGCCAGAAGGCACTGGATGAAGGAGCTCCGGGAAGAGACCTATATTGAGATCTTCGCTGATGGGGGATAGCAAGAAATCGGACAAGCTCAGGCTGGATCTCTTTCTGAAACGTTCTCACCTCGTCAAAAGACGCTCCCTTGCATCAAAACTCTGTGAAAACGGTTGGGTAAAACTCAACGGGCGGCAGGCCCCTCCCGGCAAGGGTGTCCGGACAGGTGACGAGATCGAGATCCGATTTCCCAGGGAGAAGGTCCTGATCCGGGTTGAGGAGTTACCAAAAAGGCCAGCTAAAAGCCAGTCGTCCTATACTGTAATTTCGACTGAAAAAGTTGAAGATGATCTTTTGGAATTCTGAAGGTAATTTTGTGAAGTAGTTAGCTTTGAGCTATGAGCCATGGGCAGTGGGCTTTTATGTTAAGTATCGCTAACTATCGTATTAATAATTCCATAGCCCAGAGCTCACAGCCCATAGCCCAGAGCTATTTCACACCTAGTAAATAAAATCTTCCTCTTCTTCTTCCGCCAGCTTTGCTTTATATTTATCCACCTTGACCTGTCTCATGAGGACCCAATCGCACCGCATACAGCGGTCGGCCTCTTCCCTTGCAACCCGCTCCGGAAATCCCCTGTGTACCTCGGCAAAATCCTCCACCCTCAGCCTGGGGGCTACTGATACCTCCATCCTGCGGCGGCGCATATCGTAGTTGTCAACGTAATTGGCCCAGGGGTGCTGTATCCTTCGGCTTGTATACCTGATGCTTATGGGAGGCTTACCTATGATCTCGCTGTAAAAATACAGCGCTGCTTCTCTGCCCGCCGCTATTGCCTCGATTACAGATGCAGGCCCGTGAACGCTGTCTCCCCCGGTCAGCACCGTGAATGAATCGCTGGATATACCCTCCAGAAGTGAGACTGGTAAATCGTTGGCAAGAGGTTTACCAGGCGGCTGGCCTCCAAGGAATTCATAATCCGGCACCGAACCCACGGCAGTTATGACCCAATCCGCATCCACCCAGAAACCCGTGCCCTCGGAAAAGACTGGCACCAGCCTGCCCTCCTCGCTACTCTCAATGTGATCGATCTCCTGGCAGAAAACCCTCACGACCCTGCCGTCCTTTATGTCGAAGGATACAGTGGCAGCGCTGTCCATTATCTCGGCGCCCTCGATCATGGTATTATCTACCTCCCACTGGTTTACGGGCATGAATTCACCCGTTTCATCAGGCCTGATCTCGGTCCACTCATCCCTGATGTGTCTGAATACCTTTTCTCTCTGGACAGGTTTTTTCTCAAGGCACATTATGGTGACCTTTTGGGCACCGCTCCTGAGAGCAGACCGGGCAACATCCATTGCCACCTTACCGCCCCCGATAATGATTACGTTGCCGGAAAGTTCCATCCCTCCGCCAACGACTGTTTTTTCAAGGAATTCACGACCGTCGAGGAAGCCTTCAGATTCCTTGCCCATATGGGGTAACTGAACTGGTCTCATGGATCCGATGGCAAGGTAAGCGCCTGAAAAGCCCTCATTCTTCAGGTCCCCCAGGGTAAAGTCATGCCCCAGGGTTCTGCCGTACCTGATATCGATGTCCAGCTCAAGTATCCTGTCCACTTCGCGCCTGTAAACTTCCGGTGGCAGTCTGTATCCCGGAGCGTAGATTGCGGGTGTACCACCCGCAAAATCCCTCTTTTCGAGAATCGTCACACTAAAACCCAGCAGTCTCAGGTATAGCGCGGCTGTCAGACCCGACGGGCCTGAACCCACAATTGCCACACTATGCCCCACTGAGATTGCGTTTTTCTCGATCTCCCGCCGATAGAAATTGTAGGGCCGCTTTACGTGATCGTCCACGAACCGTTTTAAACCGCAGATCGCTATTGGCTCGCCGTCCTTGCCCCGATTGCAATCGGTCTCGCAGGGATGTTGACATACCCGTCCGATTGTGCCCGGGAAGGGGCAGACCACTTCCACCAGCTCCAGAGATTGAAGGTCCATTCCTTCCGCAACCAGATGCACGTAATGGGAGCATGGAACCTTCCCGGGACACGCCTCCTGACAGGGAGCTCTGAATACTCCGGCGCCTCTTTTGGTATCGATTATGGCAAGGACCCAGATCATGAAAAAGGCAAAGGAAAGAGCTGTATATCCCCAGTTCCAACCTCTGTATGTGGAAAGTACAAGTCCAAGACAAAGTGGGGAAAGGGCAAAGAAGAAGGTCCCGACGTACCTCCGCCCTGTGTACCAGTGGCCTAACCCGGGAGTCAGAGCGGAGAGCCATGGCGCGAGCCTGTTGCGCCTGCGGTGCTCTATTTCCAGGTATAGCAGGTCACGCAGCCCAAGGAGACCTGTGCACATCCTGCAGCGTCTGGCCTTGGTCTTGTTCTGAACCGTGCACAGGTGACACTCACGGTACCCCTCCAATATCTGTTCCTGGTCTTTCATCCTCAGCTTGTCAGGCCTTCTGCTAAATGCAAGTTTCAAGTTTTAGGTTTGTTAGGGTCGTAAAAAGTCCATTCATGGCTTTTTACTCCGCGGAAAGCGAAAAGTGTCATTTTCACTTTCCTCACAAATCGACAACTTGCTGTGCAAGTTGTCGATTTGGGCGCCCCTCAATGGGCGCGTTGATGACTTCGCAAGAAGTCATCAAGTTTCAGGTTGCAAGTAAAGTCATTGCAAGTCACGCCTGCGGCGCGATGAGTAATTAGTGATTGGTAATTCGTGATGTGTGACGCGTAATGTGTAAGTTAGTAACGTGTCTGATGTTCTAATTTCTAATGCTCTAAAACCAATCTCCAATTTCCAATATCCTATCAGGGGAAATCGACTAATTTAAGAAATGCCGTCCTGCTCCTGGGACCGTCGAATTCACAGAAATAAATGCGCTGCCACGTACCCAGCACCAGCTTCCCCTCCTCGATGAGCACAGTCAACGAAGGACCGATCATACTTGCCTTCAGGTGAGCGTCCGAGTTCCCCTCCATATGGGCAAACGGCCAGTCCTGCGGAACCAGCTTCGCAAGACCCTTTACTATATCTTTCGCAACGTCAGGATCAGCCCCCTCATTAATGGTGAGCGCTGCTGTTGTATGTGGGCAGTACAGGACACACAGACCTGAAGAAATGGACGACGAAGATATCATCTGCTGAACCTGGGACGTGATGTCCACAAGCACTTCCCTTTTCTTCGTCACAACATTGAACTTTTCCATGGCGAAAATCCACTCCTGGCATTCGGGTTGTCTGTTTCCCTCAGTCTTGGAGGTAAACCATTTGAATATAGAATAAGGGCCATCCAAATGTCAAAGGTAACGGGCAAACTGTTTGCAATAGTTAAGGAAATGTGTTAACCGTTTCGAGAACAAGGAGGTCGGAAAATGAGCGAAAAAGAGCTGAAACCCAGGTTGAAACGTCTTGAAACCGTCAATCTGGTTTCATTTTCCCACTACGCCCCAGAGGGACATATAGACCTTGAAACCGCTGGGCGAACTCTGGATCTCTCAGAGGGCGGAATACTCATTGAGATCCCGAATCCCCTTCCGTCCACTGCAACTGAAGTAGAACTCCGGCTGGGAATCCAGGAAGATGTTGTCACTGTTCGTGGAGCCATTTTACACCAGAGGGAACTGGATAACGGTCATTTCGGTCTAGGGATACGTTTTGACAAAATCTCAGATGAAGACCTGTCAGTGATCACCGCTTTCCTCGCTGAGGAAGACTGATTTGAGCAGCAAGCTCACCCACCTGGACAAAGATGGACACGCCAGGATGGTGGATGTTGGCTCCAAGAGTGAAACACGCCGCACCGCAATTGCCCGCGCGGATGTCATCACACTCCCCGAAACATTAGAGGCAGTTATTGAAGGAACCGTTTCAAAAGGCGATGTCCTCGCTGCAGCAAGGATCGCCGGGATTTTCGGCGGCAAGAAGACTTCAGATCTCATCCCCCTTACCCATCCCATAGCAATCGATTCCCTGAAAGTGGACCTGACACCAGACAAGTCCCTCCCCGGCGTCCGCATCGAAGCCACCGTTTCCACCCACGGAAAGACCGGAGTGGAGATGGAGGCCCTCACTGCTGTAACCATATCCGCCCTGACGATTTATGACATGCTCAAGTCCATGGACAGGGGGATCAGGATCGAGAATGTCAGACTGACATTTAAAGAGGGGGGGAAGAGCGGGACCTGGGAGGCTGATTAGCCTCCCAGTGCGAAGGGCGTAGTGCGCAGGGCGTTGGTCGCACCTAACACCCTCCTGCCACGTGTTTCCTACCTATTGTGAATCTGTATATAAAAAAGCTGACGGATTCACCCATCAGCTTCCTAAAACTATCCTCTTTCGTTAACCTGGAACTTGGAACCTGAAACCTGGAACTAGTCTCTAGGCACTGCCAGCATCCTGTCCAGGGCCCTTACAGCCTTGATCCTGATCTCCTCTGGAACAGTTATTACAGGCTCCAGATTGACCAGTGAATCCCTGATGTCCTCAAGAGTTGTGAGTTTCATGTTGGGACAGATCATATTTTCTGACAGGGGTATGAAGGTCTTGTCGGGGCTCTCCTTCCTCATGCGGTAAAGGACTCCTTTTTCAGTACCCACTATTATCTGCCTTGCCTTCGTTTCCTTTGCGAATGCGTACATTCCGGATGTACTCGTTATGTGATCGGCAAGCGCAAGTACCTCCGGACGGCATTCCGGATGTGCAGCAAACACGGCATCCGGCCAGGCCTCTTTTACTGCCAAAACGTCGTCAGCTGTATATTCATGGTGTATAGGGCAGTAACCCTCCCACCACACCACTTCTCTGTCTATATGGGAAGCGATATACTGGGCAAGGTTCATGTCAGGGATCATGATAAGAGGATCTGCATCCGGCGGCAAGGATTCGGCCACCTTTACGGAGTTTGCCGATGTACAGCAGATATCACTCTCGGCCTTCACCGCAGCCGAGGTGTTGACATAGGCAACCACTGTTCCTCCCGGGTATCGTTCCCTCATCTGACGGACACCGGTCGGATCGATCATGTCCGCCATTGGGCAACCGGCTTCCTGGCGAGGCAGCAAAACGGTCCGGTCCGGAGCTAATATCGCGGCAGATTCCGCCATGAAATGCACGCCACAGAAAACTATCACTTCAGCATCGGATTCGGCAGCGATCTGGGAAAGGCCCAGGGAGTCTCCTGTGTGATCGGCGATCTCCTGAACTTCATCTCTCTGGTAGTTGTGGGCGAGCATGACCGCGTTTCGCTGCCTGAGCAAATCCTTTATTTCCTTTTTCAGCTTCTCGTCATCCATTTTTCCGATACCCACCTTCGTTGACAGGGTTTTCTAAATAACATATAAAATCCTCTATATCAAAGAAGTTTAGCTATTTTTTCTGTTCATAATACAGGAAACAGGGGATCATTTCCGCATCGCTTTCAGATCCAATGCAGGCTGATCCATTACAATGATCCCACGCATCCCGCTGATTGCTTCAATTTTGGTAATCAGCCAATTTTGATGACTTCGTAAAAAGTCATCAATGCGCCCATTGAGGGCGCCCAAATCAATGACTTGCACAGAATTACAATCGCGTTCGAGCATGAGCGCCCGAATCCATAACCTTAATATAGTTATGGATTCGTGAGGGAAGGGAAAACGACGCTTTTCGCTTCCCGATGAGCAAAAAGCCGCTCACGGACTTTTTGCGACAATAACAAAATCTTGTGAGGAAAGTGAAAATGACCCTTTTCGCTTTCCGCGGAGTAAAAAGCCATGAATGAACTTTTAACGACCCAATCAATATTGATCGAGGAAACCATATGTTAGGCATCGGAATGCCTGAAATACTAATTATTCTGGTAGTGGCCCTTATCGTTATCGGACCCAAGCGTCTTCCTGAGCTGGCAAAGCACCTGGGCAAGGGCCTTGCGGAGTTCAAGAAAGCCGCTGACGACCTTCAGGAGTCTGTGAGGGTCGACCTTGAGACCGAGCGGCACAAAGAGTTTGTCGAAAAGTATCCCCACCTGATCCCCGACTCCGAATCTGAAGAAGAATCAGAAGAGAAATCAGAAAAAGGCGATCAACCCAAACAGGCCCAGCTGTCTGATGGGGTCACTCCTGAGCCTCCTCCGGAAGAGGATCCAGAGATATCATACTCCCCTGAAGAGATCGAGGGGGGCGTGTTAGAAGACGAAGAACCGGATGCCTGATCATAAGCTTCCCTTCACAGCTCACCTCGAGGAGCTCCGGAAACGCTTCATCATTTGCTTCATTGCAATAGGAGTAGGCTTTCTCGCCTGTTACGCTTTTAAGGAAAAGCTCTTTGAGTTCATGGCCATACCCCTGCTGGGCTCCCTCCCGGAACATAACTCCTGGATGATCTTCACAGGTGTCTCCGAAGCGTTCTTCACATACCTCAAGGTTTCTCTCCTTGGTGGCCTCTTTCTGGCTCTGCCTGTTGTTTTTTACCAGTTCTGGGCCTTTGTTGCTCCGGGACTCTACAAAAACGAGAAAATGGTAGTAGTTCCTTTTGTGATCTTCTCCACAGTATTTTTCGTCGCAGGATCATCTTTCGGATATTTCGTCGTATTTCCCTTTGGCTTCAAGTTTTTCATGGGTTTTGCCAGCGACGGTATTAGACCTTTCCCTTCTGTAAAGGAATATTTTTCTTTCGCCACGAAGCTGCTTCTTGCCTTCGGCCTTGTCTTCGAGCTGCCTGTAATATCCTATTTCCTTTCCAGGATTGGTCTATTGTCATATAAAACGTTGGCTAAAAATCGACGATACGCTATTGTCATAGCATTCATCCTGTCCTCGGCCCTCACTCCGCCAGATGTGGCAACTCAGCTTATGATGGCCGGACCACTGGTAATTTTATTCGAGGTAAGCGTACAGGTAGCCCGAATTTTCGGCAAAAAACCACTCACTGATGAGGAAGGAAACCTCCGGAATGAAGAAGAACCTGGGGAGCCTGCTGGTTGATCAGAATATCATAACCATGCAGGTCCTGGAGGAGGCCCTCCAGAGACAGGTGATCTTCGGGGGACGGCTCGGCACAAACCTTATGGAAATGGGAGCCGTAAAAGAAGAAACCCTTCTCAAGGTCCTTGCATCCCAACACAACGTTCCCTTCGCAGAAAAGCACCATTTTGAAAACATACTCCAGGACGTCCTCGACTCTGTACCCCTGGAATTGATCGAGCAGCACCGTATAATCCCCCTGAAAAAGGAAAGAAACAAGATCGTTCTTGCAATGAGGGATCCGACCCGACTGGATGTTATTGACGAGGTTTCCTTCAGAACAGACAGCGTTGTCAAGCCTGCCGTTGCGAGCGAGCTCATGATCACTCAGGCCCTTGAGCGCTACTATAATCTAAAGAGAGAGGCTCGCTATATTTCAGTTACAACAGCACCTGACTCGTTCGCCAGGGCCCCAGACACAAAAACTGATCAGGTGCATGATCTGGAAGTCCACGAATTGCTGGAAGAGGACGCCCTCACCATAGAAGATTTTTCAAAGTCATTTATGGAAGTCTCAACCCGGGATGATGTGGCCCATGCAGTTATAAGTGGAAGCTTAAGAATCCTGGACGATGTTTTCATGTTTATACTCAAGGGACAGGAGGCCATGGGATGGATGTCCGGCGGTAAACTGGAGCCAGCTGGAGATTTCGGCTCATGGAATCTCGTACTCGAGACCCACAGCATCCTGAACCTTATTCAGGAATCCAGATCAGTCGTCAGGGGATCCGGCATTGATCTGTACGCTACAAATTCATGGTTAAGGACCCTCTCGGAAACCCCTCCTGAGGAGATCACCGTTTGCCCACTTGTTCTGAGGAAGCACACAGTCTCGGCAATTGTGGGCTTTTCATGGGACAGAACACTTGAGGATGAGGAGCTTGAATATCTTGTGAGGCTGATGAGGAAAGCCTCAATTGCTTTCGAGATCCTCATTCTAAAAAGCAAAATATTGATGCTTTAGGGAAATTCTGATAGATTATTGAAGCTCTCCGAGCCGCGCGCCTAAGGGAAAAATCCTAGGGTCAGCGGCCGACGGGTTTATCCGGAAACGGATGAGCCTCCCGTTTTTGGAAAGGAGAGGTCCATAAGTGGCCAGGCTCGCCAAAAGCGGGCCTTTTTTATATTGATGGCTTTGAAAAAGTCATCAACGCGCCCAATCAAGGGGCGCCCAAATCAAAGACTTGCACAGAATTACAATCGCGTTCGAGCATGAGCGCCCGAATCCATAACCTTAATATAGTTATGGATTCGTGAGGGAAGGGAAAACGACGCTTTTCACTTCCCGATGAGTAAAAAGCCACTAATGAACTTTTTACGACCCTACCAAAATTACGCTATGAATTCGAATGCACTACTAGACAGCCAGGGAAGATCAGTCCGGTATATAAGGATATCGGTCACAGACCGATGTAACCTCAGATGCCGGTACTGCGTTCCGTCTGCGGACTTCGTTAACCTGGGCCACGACAGGATCCTGTCCTACGAGGAGATAGTGAGGATCGTCAGGATCTTCGCGCCGAGGGGCGTCACAAGCGTCAGGATAACCGGCGGAGAACCCCTGGTAAGGAAGCACCTGGAAAGGCTCGTTACCTCACTGTCGGAAATCCCTGAGATCAAGGACCTCAGCCTTACTACCAACGGTATTCTTCTGGGCAAGTCCGCCAGAGCCTTGAAATCAGCCGGACTGTCAAGGGTTAACATCAGCCTTGATACCTTGAAGCCGGAACGTTTCGAGTGGATAACCAATCAGAGTGAGGTCGCCGAAAAGGCCAGCCTGGATGACGTCCTTGAGGGTCTGCGCGCGTCTCGGGAAGCGGGACTCGACCCTGTAAAGATAAATGTGATTCTCATGAGGGGCTTTAATGACGATGAACTTATGGATTTTGTGGCCCTGACCGAAGAAAACGAGTTTGAAGTCCGATTTATAGAATTCATGCCCATAGGGCACAACGGTTTCTGGACCGCCGACCGCGTTATCACTGCCGACGAGACAATCAACCGGCTCAATTCGTTCTGCGATGGACTCGAGTCTCTGGGTAAGGGACGGGGAGCCGGCCCGGCCCGACGGTACAGATTCCCCGGCCATCGAGGCACCTTGGGGTTCATTACTCCCATATCATCTGAATTCTGTGTGGAGTGCAACCGCATCCGGCTTACTTCGGATGGCCACATTAGAACCTGTCTCTTTTCGGATGTCGAAACCGACCTGCTCGCAATGATGCGTAATGGCTGCACTGATGACCAGGTGGTTGCCGCTGTAGAAAAGGGCCTTACGGTTAAACCCAGGGGCCATAACATCTCAAAAACCGGACATCAGCCTACATGCGCCAGAACGATGTCGCATATAGGGGGTTGAGCAACAAAGACCGCGTCCAATGTCCAATGTCCAACGGGGAGCAACCAAAGTTTATAATTCAAAGGCAGAGCACTGACATGTTCTATTATCTGGGTTGCCATCTAAGATTTTTGTTTTAGAATTTCTGACTTTGGACCTTGGACTTTGGACCTTGGACGGTTCAACTGATCGCAGTCTATTTTTTAGATCAGTTGAACACTAGGCAACGCCTAGTTTTTTCATCATTTTAAGTAATCTACCCTCTACCGGATCGATCGCCCTTTCGGGGCAGATCTCCTGACAGCAGAAACAACTAATACAGACACTCCTGTCCACATCGCCACCGCCGCCATCGTGGAGAACAATGGCATTCACGGGGCAGATATCGGCACAGGCCCCACAGGTTATGCACCTTTCCGTATTTAGGACCGGATAGGCAGAAAGGGACTGCCTTATCCTTCCCTTGATGAAGGGGGGCAGGGAAAAATCAGCCTTTTTGGCTGTAACAGGAAGCCGGAAATTCCTTACTGCAGCTTCCTTTATGGATAGCCCGAAGGTGGTTATATGCTCCGGTAACGATCCCTCAATTCCCTGCTCCCGTGCGCGGGCAAGCATCATGAACACGTCAGGTCCAACCCCCAGGACCGAGGCAGTCACCTGGTCCAGAGCCATGGCCGAAGGTGACGCCACAATAAGGTGGGTCCACCTGGGGTCCCCCGATCCAGGCCCGTTTCCCTCCATGGCAAGGATGCCGTCCAGAATATTAAGGTCCGGCTTTACAACCCTGCTTATATCCAGCAGGAGATCGGCAAACCTGCTGTCATTCTTTGCCCTGAAATGCCATCCCGCCTTGGAAACCCCCACGACGGAACCGAAGAGGTTCTTGACAGCCAGCGTCAGGAGCATCAGCGTGTGCGTTTTGAGTTTTGGCAGATTGATAAGGACGTCAAACTTCCGGGGTTCGTCTGATATCTCAATGGACTTGAACACTGCTCCACCGGGGACAGGCACTGTAACAGGGTTCCTGAATGGAACCACACCTATCTCGAGATCTTCCACAACCTTATCAATCCCGGTTTTTGACAGGATCGAGGTAATAGAACCTAAGGCCGGGCTGTCTCCGAGAAAAACTTTTCCACCCGCTTCCTGAACCTCCATGGCCACTGCACGGACAATTTCCGGGTGGGTCGTTACCGCGACTTCGGGGGGTTTACCTATCAGCAGGTTGGGCTTTAGAAGAACTCTCTGACCCTGTTTCACAAAAGCCCCCATGCCGCCCATAGGTTCCAGGGATGCACGCACAGCGGACCATACCGCCTCAGGATCGTAACTCCCGCAGCGGATCAGGGAAACCGGTATGCTCACTATATCTCCAGTTCCCGGTCGAACCGGGTCAGATTCCTCACCTCGCCTTCAGCCGTTACAGCAACCACGTCCTCGATCCTCACACCGCCGATCCTGTTGTCGTACAGACCGGGTTCAATGGTTATTACATCACCGGGCCTGAGCTCGTCTTCGTCAGGTGAGACTGAAGGCGCTTCGTGGACGTCCAGGCCAAGACCATGTCCCGTGCTGTGCAGAAAGCCCCTTTTTAGAACCTTCCCCGGAGCCCCAGCCACTCTGTAGCCCCTTGCCTGAAAGACATCGCACACCGCCCTGTGAATGTCCGCAAGCAAAACACCGGGCTTGAGTCTTTTCAGGGCGATATCCTGAGCCTGTGCCACCGCGCTGTGCATATCCTTCACAGCATCGGAGGCCGACCCCACGACAAATGTGCGTGACATATCGGAGTGGTATCGAGTAATGCGATCCCTCGGAAAAAGGTCAATAACAATTGGCACACCCGCACTGATCGTGCCGAGTCCCCGATTGTGGGGGGCGGCAGCCGGTCTCCCTGGAGCGACAATGGAGTCCACACAGTCAAGTCCCCTTTCAAGGAGGAAAAGTTCGATCAAAGACCTGAGTTTTTCGGCAACCAGGTCGCCGCCTTCGTGTTGAAGAATCCCCTTCCTGACAGGACAGCCGGCCAGAAGGGAGCGGGCCATCGTCATCGCTCCTTCGGTTTTCCTCTGCACGCTTTCTATGTACCCTATCTCCTTCGCTGACTTGGCCCTCCGACGCTCTTTAACGGATTTACTGTCCACCTCAATGTAAAAGCCTTCATTCTCCATATATCTCGCGAGGCCCACAGGAAAAGAGGGCAGAACACGGATATGATCCGCACCATGTTTTTTCAGAAATTCTATGGCAGCAGACCCTATCCCGCCGCTTTTATTTTTACCCCTTATCAGAAGATCGAGCTCGTCGCATTTGGACTCCTTTTTCGCCCGTCCATATTCCATGGCCGAGACGGCGACTATCGTCCTGCCCCCCGGTAATTCCAGAACCGCGAAGGGATCGGGACAGAGAAATCCGGTGAGATAGTACTGGTCAGAGTCCGTGTAGCTTTGGGCAAAGTGGAATAGTGGGAGCTGTGCTGGCATGGTTGGAGTTTAACCGAAGGTAATGTCAGCTACAAGAAACTTAATCCTTCGGTTAAAAGGCAGGAGGCAGAAGGCAAGAGGCAGGAAGGTTTATAAGAACCAGGAACAAACCAGTGTATTTACTAATGGATTTACTTCTGTATTCTGGATTCTGACTTCTGACTTCTGACTTCCAAATTATCCCTTAGCTTCCTTACAGAACATCCAGATCCATCGGTTGCCCTTTTGAGGGGTCAAGGGACAGGACAATAGCATCAACAGAACACCTTGATCCGCACACGCCACAGCCGAAGCACCTGTCTTTATCAACTGCTGCTGCCCCGTTCATCTCGATCGCATCGAAGGAGCACGATTCGAGACACAGACCGCATGCATCGCAGGCGTCGGCATCTACGCTGGCCACATATCCCGATGGCAGAAGGTATCGGGCCGAGAAATCCGAATCTCTCATGGCCTTTATCCCCATGCAGCAGCACGAGCAGCAGTTGCAGATTGCGTAGAACCGGCCACCCATGGCGTCCTTGAACCATGCTGTGTGGACCCAACCTAATGATTCGGTCTTGGCCAGAACATTGAGAGCCTCTTTTCTGGTGAGGGCTCTCGCCCCCGATGTGCCATGCTCCAGCACAAAGTCGGTGTACGGACTACCTATAATCAGGCACACTTCCCTTGGCGTGCAGGCACCCTCACCCTTAGTCTCTCTGCACGGACAGCGGATGGCAACTATGGAACCAGGATTTTCAATTACTATCCTGTTGGCAATGTCAAAGGGGATCACCCTCTCGGGATTTTTTATCTCAACCGGAGAGTCAAGACGAATGATCTTCTCGGCGTCTTTTTTTGCCAGAACTTTTGAATGGTACCTCTCCTCGAGGTATTTCGCTGCGCTGCCGTAACCGGCTTTGTCCTCCCCCGCACCAGAAGCCCACCGCAGAAACGCCACGTACTGCTTTACGAAACGGGCATAAATGTACCCGTGGAAAAAATCCACGATATTTCTCCAGCCGTGAAGTCTGAAAAGTGATTTAGTACTTTTTTTCATGTTTGATTGGTTGAAAGTTAAAAGTTGAAAGTTGAAAGTTGCACAGGAAAGTTCGGATTGTATTTAATAACCTTCAACTTTAAACTAGTTATTGGATAACGCCATTGGCGGCGCGACTCGTGTCTTTACCGTGATGGATGATCCTTCTGAAACGAGGGTCATCTCAATTTCGATTTCGCGGGGAATTTTCCCGTACGTTTTCGCCTTCCCGCTATCCAGGCTATCCCACTCATCCAGCCAATCATCACCGTCATAGTATCTGAGATTAAAGGAGCGCACCAGGGAGCTAACCTCCCGGGTGACACCTCCCTCTTCGTCAGGAGGTTGGGCGGGGGACTGTTCTCGCCTGAAAAGCACTCCCTTTCCCTCCTGATCGAAACTCAGCAAATACCCTGTTTCTGCGACATCACTTCCAGGAGACATGGGATTTACAGGTAGTGTCGAAGTAGTGATAAAGTTTACCTCGTCGGCTGGATCGTCCCTGAAGAAGTTGTCGCTTCCAACAAAAAACGGAATAATGCCCTCGCGCACAAAGGCGCCCTTCAGGTCCTCAGAAATCAGGTTTATAACAGAGCCGCCGACACGGCGAAGCTCCATCTCCCTTACCAGAACTCTCGATCTTTTACTGGTGCCGAAGACCACCGTAAAGGCAATACCGGCAATAATCGCAAGTATGGTGAAGGCTACCATTGCCTCTATTAATGTAAATCCGTCTTCTTTGCTTTTTATGCTTAGTTGTTTCATTACAATTCCGCAGGTAGTGTAACTATTATGTGATATTCTGGTCCAACGCCCAATGTCCAACGTCCAACGTGAGCACAAATAATGAATGGATTGTTATAAACGCACTGCGCACTACGCCCTTCGCACTGCTTAATACCGAGATGGATCACTAAAATAATCCATCGCCAGTGCTCCGTCAGGAATTCGGGCGGAATGGGGTGTACCTTCAGGTATCAGGTAGGGATCCCCAGGCTCGTATACCTTTTTGTCCCCGCCAATTGTCAGCTCAATAGCTCCCTCGAGCACAACTCCCCACTGAAAGCAGTGAGAGTGCTCAGGAAGGTCCGTTCCCTGCTGGATCTCAAAGAAGACAACCAACCCATGATCGCTGCCGACTTTCCATCCCCTTATACCTTCAACTGGTACTTCAATCTCCGGGTTGGTCTTGATTTCCTCTGGTAATTCATATTTCATCTCTGCTCTCCCGTATTCTGAATTCTGGCTTCTTTTTCAGAGTCAACGCCCTGCGCACTACGCCCTTCGCCCTGCTTTTCACCCCTCCTCCCTCTTTCCTCTTCCCTCCTGCCTCCTGCCTGTATTAAACTACCCATACAAATCAAAGAAAACAACATCATCTACTGATTTCTTGCTCGGATTCGGAGTTTCAAGGGCATATCCAGCTGAAATAAGGGAGAGCAGAGTATAGCCCATCGGCACACTCAGCAGATCACGTATAGCACTCACATAGTCCTTTTTGTGTCCTGCAACCCAGCAGGTGCCCACTCCGTGGGCGGCGGCAGCCAGTATAATATTCATGGTCGCCGCACAGCCATCCTCCATAAAGTATTTCTCGTCCTCTTTGACGAACACCGTAAAGCAGACCGGGGCATGCCTGATGAACTTTCCGTATTCCGCAAGGTCCGCGATGGCACTTCTGAGCTTCTGGTCCCTGATTACCCCAATGACCCAGGGCTGCACGTTCCTGGCCGTGGGAGCCAGCCTGGCACAATCAACTATATCTCTTATAACCTCATCGGGAACAGGATCGGGTTTATACTTTCTTATGCTGCGCCTGTTTTTAATTGATTGAGTTGTTTCGGCGATGCTCATGTATTCCTCCTTAGGTTTGATTCATTTAGACAGGTAGTTTCATGTTTCACGTTTCAAGTTTCAAGCAATTAATATCGTGATGATGTCACGTGGAAGTTGGAACCTGTCGTTCGACAGGCTCACGACCCTGAGCTAGTCGAAGGGGAACCTGGAACTGGAGAACAGGATGGCAAATCGTAACATTCCCTCGATGATTACCATTCTGTTCTCCAAGCGTCTTGCTCACGGTTACAGAGAATGTTATTCTCTTTCTGACAGGAGGTGGACAAATGCCAGAGATAAGACCATTCGCCGGTATCCGGTACAACCCTGAGAAAATTAGTGATCTGTCCACTGTAGTTGCACCGCCCTACGACGTTATAGATCCAGGGCAGCACGCCGATCTTCTGGCCCGAAGTCCCTATAACTGTGTCCAACTGATTCTGGGTACAGAGCCGGGGACACACGGGGGCTATGAGGAAGGTTCTGACCGGATGAAGGAGTGGCAATCCAGTGACATTCTGATTAATGATGATACGCCCTGCTACTATCTGGTGGAGGATTCCTTCCAGCTCACCGGTGAGGATTCTATTCGTAGAAGATGGGGCATCATCGCTCGTATTCGCCTGGAACCTCTGGACTCTGGCAGGATACACCCCCACGAAAGAACTCACCTGGGCCCAAAGGAGGACAGACTCCGCCTCATGCACGCATATGGGGGAAACCTCAGCCAGATCTTCGCCCTTTTTGACGGAGACGCCGGTGTGGTGAGGGAAATCCTGGCCGACACATTCGCCTCTGATCCAATGGTTGATTTGGTTGATCCGGACGACATCGGCAGAAAGATGTGGGTAATAAGCGATCCATCTATTGTGGAAAGGATAACGGAGCTTCTTTCCGACCGGGACTTCTACATAGCCGACGGCCACCATAGATACGAAACTGCTCTTAATTACTCGAATGAAAAATCCGAAGCGGATCCTGATCCTGATCCTGACAAAGATTACAACTTCGTCATGATGACTCTGGTGGGGATGGAGGATCCCGGCCTTGCAATTCTCCCAACTCATCGCCACCTTTACGGATTTGAAAGCTTTGATTACCAGAAGCTTCTCGACTGCCTTTCAGACCTCTTCGAGATAAAAGACCTCGCTCCTGAAATGGAAGAATCTCTGCGCTCAGGACACTCTCCGACCGGTGGGGGGGGGCGTGGATTTTTCCTGTACGATCCGGCCTCGGACCAGTTCAGCAGGGCCGTATTGAAACCGGATGCCGATCTTGAAAAAGAGATGCCCGATCTGCCAGCTGCCGTCAGGACACTCGATGTTACTCTGGCAGAGAGACTGCTCATGATACGTTGCCTCGATATGACACCTGAACAGATAAGCCACCAGGAGCATCTGGAATACTTCAAGGATGTTTCAGACGCGATCAACCGGGCCCGATCCGGTGGGCAGGCCCTGATACTGATGAACCCAACCGGCATGGACGACCTTGTAGCAGTAACACAAGCCGGGCAAAGGATGCCCCAGAAATCCACATTCTTCTACCCAAAGCTGCTGACCGGCCTGGTCTACTACATCCACAATCGATAGGATGAGATGAGTGCCCTGAAAAAAAGCAGCTCCAAACCGAAAAGCCCCGTTATCTGGGCCGTAGGTGGAGGTAAGGGGGGGGTGGGCAAGTCCGTGATCACCTCCAATCTGGCCATCAGCCTGGCTAAAAGAGGCAAACGTTGTATTGCTATCGATGCGGATCTGGGAGGCGCGAACCTCCACACGGTAATCGGGATGCCGAATCCCAAGCATACCCTCTCCGCCTTCCTGAGGCGCGAGGTAGACAATCTCCACGAGATCATAGCCCCTACGCCCATACAGAACCTCTGGCTGATAAGCGGGGCCAGGGCGCTGATGGAGATGGCGAACCCTAAATACACACAGAAGGAAAAACTTCTTAGACACATATCGGCCCTTGACGCCGACTATGTCCTACTTGACCTTGGATCAGGCACAAGCTTCAATATCCTTGATTTCTTCCTCGTTGCGCAGGAGGGAATCCTGGTGGTCCTGCCTGAACCCACCTCCGTGGAAAATGCCTATCACTTCATCAAGGCTGCTTTTTACCGCAAGCTCAAGAGGGCCACCAACAGGACCGGGGTTTCCGAGGCAATAGACAGGGTGATGGTGGAAAAGGTTGCCCGGGGTATCCAGTCTCCGAGGGCTCTCATCGAAAACGTCTATTCAATCAACCCTGAAGCCGGGGAAGCTCTCCAGGTAGCAGCGAATAATTTCAGGCCCAATATTATCATAAATATGGTGCGGAGATGGGACGACAAGGACCTGGGGCAGGACATCAGCGTGGCCTGCAAGGAATATTTCGGCATTACAGTGAAATTCGTCGGCGAGATCGAGGATGACGATCACGTAAAGAAGGCCATCAGGATGAGGAAATCTATCACGGGCATGTTCCCTGCCGCACCCTTTACAAAGTCCATTCAGAAGATAACAAGGAATCTTCTCGCCCACGAAGGCGATTCTCATGAGTGATACGTTCAACAACAATGATTACAAGAATGATTACAAGGTCCTTGGAGTAGAACCGGGGGCGGACGAAAAGGAAGTTGCCCGCTCTTACCATCGAATGAAAGCTATCTACTCTGAAGGTTCGCTTTCCACATACTCCCTCCTTGCCGACGACGAACGCCAGGAAATGCTGGACAAGATAGAGAAGGCCTATATGCGTATTACCAGGGATTATTCCCGCAGCAAAGCCTCTGAGGAGAAAGCCCATCCTGAAATCGAGCTGTCAGACGCCACCTCCAACCCCGAAGAATCGCTGGGACAATACCTGAGAACGCTCAGAGAGGATCTGGGTCTTACACTGAAGGACATATCAGCAAGGACAAAGATCCGATCGACCCACCTTGAAAATATCGAGCTCGAAAACTACAGCCAACTGCCTGCAGCGGTCTATCTGAGGGGCTTTATCGTAGAATTTGCCCGTGTGCTTTCCATCGAGGACCCTGAAGGCCTGGCCGGGAGATATCTGGAGGTCATCCGGGCGCTGGAAGATGAGGAAGAAGATTGAGAATAGCCGCTGCGATAATTCTTCTCCTCCCGTCAATATCCTTTGCCTACAGCCCACCGGCCGATAAGCTTTTAAGTGATATGGCGAAGCTGTGGAACAAGGCCAAGCCTGCCACGGTAAACCTTGTCCTGGAGACAGCCGACGCCAAAGAGCTGGGAGAAGTCTCTACCATCTTGCCCCTGAGAGGAGAGGATGTGATCCCTGAGGTGGATCTTTTCGGACAGGGCGGCTACCTTCCCTTCCACCTCTTCACTGTTGACAAGGATTCCCTCTTCGGCACTCTTCGAACCCGGCTCCTGGGTGAGAACCCATCTGTCAGGCTGGATCGCCTTGATACCGTGATCTGCTATCTCATTGAGGGTGATCGCGTTCGTATCTGGCTTAGAAAGGACGATTTTATGCCAGTCAAGTCAGAGATCCTTACCCACAAGAGGACATGGACTGCCTCCCTCTATCTCAAGACCGTAAGTGTCGCCAACAACCTCCCCTATCCGGCCAGGACGGAAATCTCCAGAGATGGAGCGCTCCTTATGATCGAGCGCCTTGTAACGGATATCAAAGACAACACAACCCCATGACCCGTAGCTTCGCCAGGGTAGCAGTCCCCCGCCCCGTCGAAGACATGTTCCACTACCGGATACCGGATCATCTCCTGGGCAGGATCGCTCCGGGGCATATCGTAACCGCCCCCTTCGGCAAGGGAACAATTAACGGTGTTGTCATGGAGGTGCTGGAAGAAGTACCACTCAAGGTCCGATCCATTCTTTCTGTGTCCCCCGTTTTACCGGTCGAGGACAAACTGCTGGAACTTACCAGGTGGACAGCCTCCTACTATCAGTCTCCCCTCGGCCTCATTGTCAGGATGTGCGTGCCACCCTCGGTCAGGAGCCAAAGTTCCAAATTCAGGCTTACAGAAAAGGGAAGGTCTGCCCTTAATGAGGATACAGCAGGTCCTTTCGGCGATCTGTTGGCCGCTCTGAAAAGAGGTGCCAGGACAGCGGCACACCTTGAGAAGAAATTCTCCTCTGATGAATTCGAAAGATGCCTTGGGGAAGGGCTGATCGAAGTATCGGATTCCTCTCCTTCGAGCCCCGCGGCTGTTGAGGCCGGCCTGAAGGAGCCTCAATACAAGAAAGACGAAGATACTGTGCACACTCTGACCCTGGACCAGAAAAGAGTGTTGGATTCCATTGAAAAATCCATTGACGACGGCAGTTTTTCAGTCGCTTTGCTCCAGGGAGTAACCGGATCGGGAAAGACAGAGATCTACCTCCGTGCGGCACAAAAAGTCCTGAACATGGGACAGAGCGTGCTTCTCCTCGTACCCGAGATCTCTCTGACCCCCCTCCTGACTTTTCGCATGGAAAGGATCGCCCGAGATGGAGTAGCTGTGATGCACAGCGCCCTTACGGCAGCCCAGAAGAGATCTTCCTGGGAGGATGTCAGGGAAGGCAGGGCCCGCCTCGTCGTCGGGGTGCGTTCAGGTGTTTTCGTTCCTATCCCCGACCTGGGTCTCATAATCGTCGACGAGGAGCACGACGCTTCCTTCCGCCAGGAGGAGACACCCAGCTACCACGCGCGGGATGTCGCGGTAAAGAGAGGGCAGATCCAGGGGATCCCGGTGATCCTTGGCTCGGCTACGCCTTCCATGGAATCCTACAGGAATTCCGAAGTTGGAAAGTACCGGCGCCTGGAGCTTCCCAAGAGGGTTACTCCCTACCCCGCACCCGAGATCGAGATTGTGAACATGGCCGACCCCGAGGTGGCCAGGACGGAAAATCCCTTCCTTTCAGACCGCCTTATGAGTGTCCTGAAGGAAACCGTAGATGACGGCTCTCAGGCAATGCTCTTTTTGAACCGAAGGGGCTTTTCACCCTTCATCCTGTGCCCGGATTGCAACTACACCCTTCCATGCCCGAACTGCGCCGTGACACTGACGTATCACCGCAAGAGGGGCATGCTGTGCCATTACTGCGGACACCTTCAGCCTCCCCCCGAGGCATGTCCCAACTGCCAGGGGATCAGAATATCTCCTGTGGGTACGGGGACCCAGCGCCTGGAATCAGCCATCGCCTCGGCCCTTCCAGAAGCTGTGATAGAGAGGCTCGATCGGGACATCATTGTAAAAAAGGGGGCCCTGCAGGATATCTATACGAGAATGGACAGAAGCGAGATCCAGGTTCTCGTCGGGACTCAGATCATCGCCAAAGGGCACGACTTTCCCAATGTGACTCTCGTGGGTATCCTCAATGCCGAGCAGGCCCTTGATTTTCCCGATTTCCGCTCCTCGGAAAGAACCTATCAGCTCATCACCCAGGTGTCTGGCAGGGCCGGCAGGGGCACGAAAAAAGGCAGGGCTATCGTTCAATCCTACTTCCCGGGTCACTACTCGGTTTCCCTGGCTCTCGATGGCGACTACAGAGCCTTTTACGAAGCGGAGGCTTCAATACGAAGCAGCCTGGGATATCCGCCCTTTGGAAGGATGGGCCGCGTGATAGTAGAGGGCGCAAAGGAGGAAACCGTACAGAAAGCATGCGTGGATATCGCACGGCGTCACTCCGGAACAAAGGGTATCCGAATTCTGGGGCCATCGTCAGCGCCTCTGTCCCGAATCCTCAACCGGCACCGCTGGCACCTCCTGCTCCTTGCCAGTGACCATTCAACACTTTCAAAGGCATTGCGCTCGACCAGGGAAAAATCCTACAGGAGCGTGCGTGTTCACGTGCGCGTAGATCCTTACCATTTAATGTAACCCTTTGAACCACAGAGTTCACAGAGGTACACGTATCGGAGTAACGGCGTATCGGGGTGTGGGCGTCTATTCCCCTCCCCTGGCGGGAGGGGAATTTAAGGGGAGGGGGTAATATCAGTCATTGGAGGAACACATTGACGAAACAATCTTTAATAAGTTGAAAAAGTAAGAAAGTGATGTCTGACCCCAAGAAGTACACCCCTGCTATATTTAGTGAACAACCAAATAGTTATTATTCTATTCAGGGGATCAGGTTCTGGGATTCGTAAATCGATAAAAGGAGAATTATTGTGAAAATTAAAAAAAGTTTTATTTCAATTTTAGTGGTTGGTCTGCTCGGGGTGTCAATCTCTACTGCCACCGCCCAAGAGGAGGTTACGATCAAGACGGTGAAGGTTCGCGACGGCATCTACATGCTGGTTGGCAGCGGGGGGAACATCGGCCTGTTCATTGGAGAGGATGGGACTTTCCTGATTGATGACCAGTTTGCACCGTTGACGCCAAAACACCTCGATGCGATCAAGGCCGTGGGTGGAGAACATCCGAAGTTCCTGATCAATACGCATTATCACGCCGATCACACGGGGGGAAATGAAAACCTCGGCAAGGCTGGCACCGTGATCTTCTCTCATGACCAGGTGCGGGAACGGCTGACCGTGGAAACGGTGATCAAGGCTTTTAACATGACTACACCGCCCCTGCCAAAAGATGCTCTTCCGATAGTGACCTACTCCACCGATATTACCTTTCACATAAACGATGATACGCTGCACGTTTTTCATGTGTCCCGCGCCCACACGGACGGGGATAGCGTGATCAATTTCAGGAACGCTAATGTCATCCACGCGGGGGATGTCTTCTTCAATGGTTTTTACCCCTTCATCGATGTTGACCACGGAGGGTCATTAAAAGGCATGATCCAGGGTGCGGATGAAATCCTGGCCCTTGCCAACGGGGAGACAAGGATTATCCCGGGACACGGTCCACTTGGTAACAAGGCCCAGCTTCAGGCGTTCAGGGATATGTTGGCCACAGCCTACGAGAGATTAAGCCGGCTCAAAAAGAAAGGACTGAGCGCAGAGGAAGCGGTGGGTGAAAAACCTCTGGCCGACCTCGAGGAGCGCTGGGGGAAGGGAATGTTCACCGGAGATAAGTGGGTGGGGCTGGTTTATAACGGACTGGATTGATTTCGGGTTTACCACGGAGGCACGGAGGACACGGAGAAGTACCAGAGCCTGGGTTTGAACCACAGAGGTCACAGAGGTTGGGGCTTTGGGGTTAAAGTAAAAAGAGATCAAAGCTCTTAACGCAGGGGGCCGCAGGCCGCCCATTCGGGCGGACCGCAGGGGGCCGCTGGGAAAAACCCTATTTTTTGGGTTTACTAGAAACTAGGAACTCTAAACGCTGGCCATGGGCCAGCGTTATTGCGAGTCACGCCTGCGGCGTGATGCGTTCCGCAGGAGCTATGCGGCAATCTTGATTACCATGGAAAAACAAGGATGTGAGTTCCGACCCCTGTTCCCCGTAATCGAAGACGAAGCCTTCCTCATATAACAAAAACCAACTGGACATTGACCCATTTAACCGCTATTATCGGGTCAGATATTGACCCTAATAAATACGCTTTATGGGTCAAATTATGACCCGTATAGGGGCTTATATGGCTGATTATATCTGGCAAACACATGACTGGCCGAATTTCAGATGGAACAGTGAAGCACTTCTTCGCCCACTTGGAAGAGCAAGACAATCTCAGGGACGACTGCTGGGTGAAGCCGAATATATTGGTCTTGAAATGAAAGCTGAAATTCTGACCGAGGAAGCATTCACAACTGCGGCCATAGAAGGAGAAAGGTTGAATCGGGATTCCATTCGGTCGTCTGTTGCTCAGAGGCTCGGATTACCCACGGCCGGACTCGGGCCGACAGACAGGCATGCAGATGGGTTGGTTGAAATGCTTGTGGATGCTACGGTTAATCATGAAGAGCCATTAACGCCAGAAAGATTAAAGGGGTGGCACGCGGCCCTGTTTCCAACCGGTTACTCAGGCATGAAAAGTATCCTTGTGGGGGATTGGCGTAACGGAATTGAGCCCATGCAGGTTGTATCGGGCCCCTTGGGTAAAGAAAAAGTACATTACGAGGCCCCACCTGCGGATCGCCTCGAAGAGGAAACAGACCGATTCCTTAAATGGTGGCATCATGACTCCGGGAATCTCGATGGCCTGGTGCGCTCTGCGATAGCCCACTTCTGGTTTGTATCCATCCACCCCTTCGAGGACGGCAACGGCCGTATCACCCGGGCCATTACTGATATGGCGCTGGCACAGGACGAAGGAAAGGATTTCCGACCATACAGTATGTCCGCCCAGATCAACTCGGACCGCAATAATTATTACGACATCCTCGAAAGAACACAGAAGGGTGATGGAGAGATAACTGAGTGGCTTTTTTGGTTTATGGAGTGTTTCGAGAGGGCGATCAAAAGATCTGAGACCGAAATCAAGCGCGTCCTCATGAAAGCAAGATTCTGGCAGCAAAAGGTGGATATCATATTTAATGAACGCCAGAAAAAGGTGGTCAACAACCTCCTGGAAGCGGGACCTGGTGGTTTTGAAGGAGGGTTGACCAATAGAAAGTATAAGGGGATGACAAGGGTTAGCCGTGAAACGGTCAAGCGTGACATCGCAGACCTTGTTGAGAAAGGCATACTGGTGAAAAATCCCGGTGGCGGCAGGAGTGTAAGTTACGATCTTGTATGGCCGGATGATGAGTAAGTGGACCTCGACTTGCGGACTTTGCCTTTGGGAGAGGTTCGCAGCCGGAAACTGAAATTGTCTTGCATATAAGACAATTATAGTGAGAATTGTTCTGCGATCATGGCTGTCCATGGACGGTTTAAGAAAAGTAGTAATCTGCAGCCCGACTGCCACCTGACTAAAATCCAATGGTAGGCCCAAGAACCAAAGAACGAGAAACGAAAAAGTTTAAAAGGCAAGATACGTTCCTCAGGTTTCCTACTGGAATAATTTGTTCATTATTTGCCTATATTCTATTGTCTCACTGCCATCTTGAGGGAAAACTCTCGATATGTTGTAGGGGTAATAGGATCTCAGAGAATCCCAAAGCCCCTCACAGTTGTGCTTTTTTGTAAGGTCATTCTTGAATTCTTCCGGAGCCTCCGGGCTCATAATATGAAGACCAAGATCATGATCTCGGACAGAATCAGCGATAACTTTGTTAATGTGCTCGTCGCCGAACCCATAACCGATTACAAGCAGTTCGACATCTCCGACAGAAAGAACTTCATCGAAAAGTTTTGAGTAACACATTAAAAGCGGCTCTCGGGAGATCTGGCCCGTCTTGTCTTCCCCTATGACCATGTGGGCGTTCCCTGCGGAGTCCTTCCAGTGGTAGGAGCCATGGAGCTTGACATAATAGAGTTGGTTGGAGCGAAGGGGATTGTTCGAATCGTTTTCGTCGAAAATTTCAGTGACTCTACTCTCATCCGGCAACTGTTGGTAAACAGCATCATTGTCCTGATTGATGTCATTGTCCTGATAGATGCCCTGGAGCGTGACACCGGGCGTCGCAATGCCATTGTCCCGGCAATACCGCTCAACGAACAAATCCTGGTTCAGGGTGAAGAAAAAACTTCTTGAGTTGCCACCGGCATCACTGAATCGATTGATAAAAGCAGTTACATTGGTTGAGTTGGCTATGGCGGATCGATTCATTATTTTTATTCCATATCCTCTGATGCTCTTGTCAAGCATCTCATACGCGGATCTCACTGCCTCTTTAATGCCACTCTTCTCATCGGCATTGTATTTCGTGTTTTCGATTACTTCATGGTAGACCGACTCATAGGAAAAATCATTGCGCAGGATGTTTTTGATCTTTGGATGGTTGTCGAGGAAAGGGCTGTTGAATATGAAGCTCCACATCTCGCTGGCCAGGAAGCCGCCAAAATCTTTTGTAAAACCAGCCCCTGTCAACAGCACCTTTTTACTGACCGTCAATCCGGTAGGAAGGCAATTCATCAACACACCAACTACTCTAGAGTGTACGTCACAGACCCTTGTTTCCCTTACTTTACCCTTTCAGGCCCATTGGAACAGCTACTTCGTCCCATTCAATTTATTTCAAATGTTCCATATTTAAAAAAACCCGGGGGACGGGACGGATCTTGCCTTTTAATCACTCCTTAGGCGTGACTTCCCGTTAGTCAGCCTTAGTATATTCGGAGCATTAAGCCTTGTGCTCGATCCAGCCAACAACTACTCAGGTAATTTGAAGACGGAAAACTCCATGGCAAGACAATTACCCCTCATTTCCAAATGTAGCATACCATATTGTGGGTGGATCTTGTGTTCACTGTGTTAGTCAAATACTGGTTTGCAAGCCTCAATTTTAAGCAACGTGCCACAAGATTGCCGCGTCCCCTTCGACCAGGCTCAGAGTCCTCGCAATGACAGTGGATGTTACCCCCATACTCCCTAACCCCCATACTCCCATACTCCTCCCTCTTTCCTCTTTCCTGAAGAATAAGAGCCGCTCCTCCGTCACGGCTCTTATTCTTCAATATTGACACATACCGCAGACGGGTTATGATATTCATATGCGTGAGGGGAGTTCGTACCTCACGCGTAAATTTATTTAAGAACAATTATTTCGGAGATATTTAATGGCTATCCTCCATGTCCTGACATTTCCAGACCCGGTACTGCGAGAAACCTGTGTTGAAGCCGTACCGGGTACGGACGAGATAGTAAAACTGGCTGATGACATGCTCGAAACCATGTACATCGCTCCCGGGATAGGTCTGGCGGCACCTCAGGTTGGTGTCAGTGTTCGGATGATAGCAGTCGACATTATGGGGGCCTCCGATGATTCAGACCCCCACATCCTGCTCAATCCCGAGATACTTCAGGCGGATGAGGAAATCACCGCCTTCGAGGAGGGATGTTTGAGTTTGCCTGAGTTGAAGGTCCATATCGAGCGGCCCAGGATGGTCAAGGTCCGCTTTCAGGATCTGGACGGAGCGCACCGCGAAATGCTTGCCGAAGACCTGCTGGCAGTTGCAGTTCAGCATGAAATGGACCACCTGGAAGGAAGACTGATCCTCGATTACGCTACTTCCATCCGTAAAGACCAGTACCGCAGGAAGGTCAAGAAACTCCTTGCCGAAGGATCAATATGAGAGTGGTCTTCATGGGAAGCCCCGACATGGCGATACCCTCCCTCCTGGCGGCAAGTGAAGTGAGTGATCTGGTAGGGGTTATTACCCAACCTCCAAGGAGGAAGGGACGGGGCCGGAAGGAAGTTCCGTCACCCGTAGCCGTGAAGGCCGCGGAAATGGGCATTGAAACCATCACCCCTGGTGAGATAAAGAGTGACGGTTTCCTGGAGCTTTTCAGGGCATTGGAGCCTGACCTGGCACTGGTAGTCGCCTACGGGAAGATCCTTCCGTCACGGGTACTTTCTGTACCAAGGCTGGGATGTGTTAATGTGCATGCCTCGTTACTTCCTGAGCTTAGGGGAGCCGCTCCGATCCAGTGGGCTATCGCCAGGGGCTACAGAACCACGGGAGTTACCCTGATGCAGATGGACGAGGGCATGGACACAGGCCCGATACTGATGCAGGTAAAAACAGATATTGGAGGAGACGAAAATGCCTCCTCCCTTGCTGGAAGGCTGTCTGAAATCGCGGTCCAAATTGTGAAGGAGGGCATGCCTGCTCTGGACGAAGGCAGGCTCACGCCAACACCCCAGGACGATTCAAATGCCACCTACGCGCCAATACTTAAAAAGGAAGACGGAAGGATCGACTGGCAGATGGATTCGGACCAGATTGCACGCAGAGTGAGGGCTTTTGTTCCCTGGCCCGGCGTTTATACACATTTCAAGGGCAAAAGACTCCTTATAACCGGTGCTGAATCCATGGAATGGACAGGAGAGGAAAAACCTGGAACTGTTATAGACGCAGGAAGGGACGGTATCGATATCGTAACAGGTTCCGGTATATTTCGTATCATCACTCTTCGGCCGGAAGGCAAACGAGAGATGTCCGCAACAGAGTTTCTCGCAGGACATATTGTCTCATTTGGAGACACCATGGGGGAAGAACAGGGCAAATGAACGCTAAACCTCGAAAGCGGCTCTTTTTGGGCCTTCTGCTGGGCCTTGAGCTTTTCATGGCTGCAGGGTTGTTCATCCTCTGGTACGTTCCCTACAGGGGGTTCGAAAATCTGGGCGGCGGACTTTCCAGGACCACCGGTTGGTTCTTCGGCGGAGTCCTTGCAGTTTTCACCCTGGCGATAGCTATTCTCGTCCTGACTGTTATCAGGGGCAGGGAACTTCCAGGCTCCAGGTGGCTCAGGGGACTACTTATCCGGTACCTCCTTCCAGTCATAACCGCAATAGGCGGGCTATTCGGCGTCTCCAAGGATAATGTAAGGCGTTCTTTTATCGAGATAAACAACGAGCTTGTCCGTTCAGCTGCCTTCAAGGCACCTCCCAGACGCTTTCTGATCCTTATGCCCCACTGTATCCAGAAGGATACCTGTCCATACCGCATCACGGTGGACGTAAAAAACTGCCGCCAGTGCGGCCTGTGTGATTTTATGGAATTGACCGATATAGCCGAACATCTCGGGATCGAGATGACCGTAGCTACGGGGGGCACCCTTGCAAGGCGAGTCGTCATCGAAGTGGAGCCCGAGATCATCCTGGCCATCGCATGCGAAAGGGACCTTTCAAGCGGCATCGCTGATACCTACCCAATACCGGTGATCGGCATACTGATCGACCGGCCCGAAGGGCCCTGTCTCAATACCAAGGTCAGCGTCCAGAAGATTCGTGAGGCCCTGGAGCTTTTCCTTCCCGAGGAGATTTATACCGGTGAGATCCAGCCCCGGAAAGCGACAGTATCCTGATTCCGCCAGGGCTGCAGCCTGGGGGATCCTCAACGATTGGGACGCCGGCAGAGGGGCTTTGGAAGCTCTGAGGGAGGAGTACCTGTCCGGATCCTCCATGGACGAACGAGACCGCGCCCTTGTTACAGAACTCACCCAGGGAGTCATGAGATATCGACTCATGCTGGACTACAGGATCGACTCTCTCCTGGATAAGCCCGGCTCTTCCCTGCCCGTCCCCATCTACAACATGCTGCGGTTGGGTATATACCAGATACTTCATCTTACAAAGATCCCCATAAGGGCTGCAGTTAACGAAAGTGTTGAGCTTGTAAAATCCAGCCGTTTCAGGGGCCTTGCCCCCCTTGTGAACGCTGTCATGAGAAAGGCCGCCAAGGCTCCCCCACCAGAACTACCGGACGAAGAAGATGACCCGGCAGGGTATATAGCACTTACCACCTCTAATCCACGGTGGTTGGTGGACATGCTTGTAGAGCAAATGGGGCTCGAGGAAACCAGGCACCTCCTTCAGGCCATGAACCGTCCTCCCTCCCTTACCTTCAGGGTAAACACACTAAAGGTAAACCGTGACGAGCTTCTCAATGAATTAGCCTCACTGGGGGTCTCTGCGAGACCGGGCAGTCTCTCATCAGTCTCAATTATTCTGGAATCAGGAGGGGATCCGTCAACACTGCCACCCTTCATGGAAGGAAGGTGTACAGTGCAGGATGAAGGAGCGCAACTTGTAGCTCCGCTTCTTATGGTGCGAAAGGCGGACCTGGTACTGGATGCCTGTGCATCACCTGGCGGAAAAGCCGGCCACCTGGCCCAGGAGATGTCAGACAAAGGCACAATTATCGCAATTGACAACAGCCTGCCCAGAGTCAGGATGATGAAAAAAACTTTGGACCGCCTGGATCTGAGATCCGTAAAATCAGTAGTGGGTGACGTCCTTTCGGTCTCGACGCTGTTCAGGGCGCCCTTAGACAAGATCCTTCTGGATGTTCCATGCTCGGGAACAGGGGTCCTGGGCCGCCACCCCGAGGGCAAGTGGAGAAAAGACCGGGCCGGGATCGATGTCCTGAAAGCTGTTCAGCTACAGATGCTCAATAGCCTTGGAACCATATTGCAAAAAGGCGGCGAACTACTTTACACTACCTGCTCCCTGCTGGTTGAGGAGAACGAAAACGTAATTGACGGTTTCATTGAGGACAGCAGTTTCAGTCTTGTAGATTTGAGGAGTCGTGGGAACAGTCTGCCTGCAGATGTGTTCACCAAAAGAGGTGAATTGAAGGTCCTGCCGCACATTCATGGCTGCGACGGATTTTACGCAGCACTGTTGGAGAAAAGATAATGAGGTTTGGCACACTTGCCAAGATAATCCTTCTTGCCGGAGCCATGATCCTGGCAGCGGGACTCAGCACGTGGGTCGTATTCACCTTTCTCACGAGCGGAGGAGAAGTTGAAGTTCCCGACCTCAGGGGCAAGCATATTGAAGCGGCGTTGGAGATCACCAGCCGTCTGGACCTGGGTATGCGTATTGCGAGGACAGGTTTTGATGAATCCATCCCGCCAAAGCACATCATCAACCAGGATCCCCGTCCCGGAACAAGAACGAGGAAGAGCCGTGTCGTCAGGGTAGTTGTGAGCCAGGGCACTCAAACCGTTCACGTGCCCAACCTCACCGGCCTTAACACAAGGAGAGTAGAACTTCTGCTGTCTCAGGCGGGCCTGAAGGTCGGCAGGGTTTCACGAACACACAACTCCGAGAAGGCATCCGAAACGGTAGTTGCCCAATCACCTTCGCCGGACAGCTTCACGTCACGCGGCGATGAAGTTGACATACTGATAAGTGAAGGTGAAAGGCCTCTTATTTACTACATGGAGGACCTCACCGGTTTTCCAATGGAGGATGTCATCGCCACACTCAGGGCATGGGGTTTAAAGCCGGGACGTATTCGGGAGACTGAATTCAGGGAGCTTCCATCAGGTACAGTTCTTGAGCATGAACCTCCGGAGGGCAGCGCCGTAGTCGAAGGACAGACTGTCCACCTTACAGTTACGGTGCCTAAAAAAAAGGAAACCACTATTCCCATTTTGATCTATCGCTATCAGGCGCCACCAGGACTCCTGGACCGCACTCTTACCCTGGTTCTTATTACAGATGAATTCGAAAACACGTTATACGAAGACACCGTACCAGCCGGAACTTCAGTATCGATCCCGGTATCAGTATCCAAACGGGGAACACTGAGAATAATGGTGGACGGATCACTCCTTGAGGAAAGGGAAGTTCCCTGATAAAAGGAGACACTATGAAAGACCAAAAGGTAATTCTGGCCCCATCGATTCTATCGGCTGACTTTTCCAGGCTTGGCGAGGAGATAGCAGCTGTTGAAAAGGCTGGAGCTGACATTATTCACCTGGACGTGATGGACGGTAAATTCGTTCCCAATATCACGATAGGCCCCGGAGTGGTCTCCGCAGTAAAGGAGTGTACTAGTCTCCCCCTGGATGTGCACTTGATGATAGAGGACCCCGACCGGCACGTCGACTCCTTCATCAAGGCAGGCGCTGATATGGTAAGTGTCCATATCGAAGCAGCGGTCCACCTTCACAGGACAGTGTGCAAGATAAGGGAAGGGGGCGCTAAATCCGGAGTAGCTGTAAACCCTGCTACTGACATTAACGGTCTCAGATACATAATAGATGACATCGACTTCATTTTGATAATGAGCGTGAATCCAGGATTTGGAGGCCAGGCGTTCATTCCATCATCCCTGGAAAAGCTCAGGAACCTGAGTGAAATGCTGTCCCGGGTCGGAGCCGAGGTCATGGTCCAGGTCGACGGCGGCATCGGCCCTGAAAATGCCGGTGAGGTAGTGGCTGCCGGAGCACAGATACTTGTGGCGGGATCCGCTATCTTTCACAATCCGCCCTATAAAGATGTAATGAACCGGATAAAAAAAGCCGGAACATAAGTTCCGGCTTTTTCAGTTTCTGGTTTCCAGTTTCCCTTCGACAGGCTCAGGGCCCGAGCTAGTCGAGGGCTAGTTTCTAGTAAAATCAACTATCAACTTATTTAATTCTGACTATCCATTTCAGCAATAAGGTTCTTGACATTATCCGCCTGGGGACCGGCAGGAACTACTGTCAGAAAATCCTGGAACGCCTCCTTTGCGCTGTTTATGTCTCTTAGGTCGTAATAAAGAACAATGCCCAGATTGAACCGGCTCTGAGGGTGGGTTGAGGATGCCTTCATGGCCTTGCGAAACCTGAGCACAGCCTCGCCGGGCTGCCCGTTTCTGCGATACATGACACCCAGGTCAGTGAGAACATCCGGGTTGCCCGGCTTCAAAGCCAGCGCCCTCTCATAGGCTTCGATGGAAGGGACGTACATATTGCTGTCAAAGTATGTATTTCCCAGCTGGATCAGCGTGCCGATACCGTTTGGATTTTTTTCCAGTATTCTCTTCAGCTCGGCTATCTTTAATGAGTTATCCTGAACTGGAGATTGAACTGGAGGAACGGGAAACTGCGTTTGGGGGACAACAGTAGTACCTCTGGGCCTGGATGAAAACAGTTTGGGGCCCAGAGCTCCCACCATAAAACCCACTCCCAGTGCTGCAATTACTATGATCATTGTCTTTTTATTGTCCATTAAGATCCTCCACCTTCTTATCTTTTTCCAGAATAATTCTTGCTCTTTTGCTGGCCCAGCGTTGCATTATAACTCTTAATGCTCCTTGTTTCCAATTTCCAATCTCTATTTTTCAATCTCTAATTTCCAAAGTCCAATGCTCTAATTTCTAATGCTCTAATATTCTAACTACAAATACTTCTTTATCTGTGCCGCAAGTTCTCTCTCAGAGTGATATCCGGACAGCTTCCTGACAAGCCTGCCCTCTCGGTCAATGATAAAAGTGGTGGGAATGCTGGATATTCCCCCGAATGCCTCTGCCGTTTCCATGTCTCCCAGAAGAATCGTGTAGCTGATCCCATATTTACGTGCAAAAGGTTCTACGATCTCAGCTCCTTCTCTGTCCAACGCAATGCCCAGGACCACCAATCCCTGTGATGCATAGTTTTCGTGAAGCTTCGAAAGCTGCGGAACCATTTCCTGACATGGCGGGCACCACGTCGCCCAGAAATCAACAAGTATCACCTTTCCCTCATAGTCGGCCATTCTGACCATTTTTCCATTAAGGGATTGAAGCATGACGTCAGGGGCTCCGCCTGCAAGCAGTTCCACTTCAACGCTGCTCCGGCTGCAGGAGACAAGAATAAAAGCTGCCAGCAGTGTCAGGATCACCCGCCTCATGCGTCAGTCCCTGCCTGCACTTCTGAGGCCGGATGAGCAAGCCGACATCTGAATAATCGAAAATACGAATAACTTCCCGACGGAGTAAATTCCGTTATCCTCCAGACATTACAGTGAATTATCATTTAGGTGCGATGAATCCTGTATCTGCTCCTTAACCTAAAATAAGGCAGGAATAGTTGTGAGCAAATGGTATGCCATTCAAGCCCAGGAGAAAAGTCCTATTTATCAGAGTGTTATATCGCCAACACTTCTCTTGGTGCGCATTATTTGCTCATTCGTGCGGAATTTGCCGCATCCTGTCTCATGATAAACAGCAGTTGAAGGTTGAAAGTTGAAGGTTGAAAGTTATATAAAAGAGTTCAAACTGATCAAAAAAAGAGAGGTGTCGTAAAGTATGCTGAAGGTAATAATAATAATACTTGCCTACCTCACAGGCTCCATTCCCTCCGGCGTAATAGTAGCTCGGATAATGGGAGGAACAGACCCTCGCGCAGAGGGGTCTGGAAATATTGGCGCCACCAACGTACTGAGGACTCTGGGCACAAGGGCTGCCGTAGCGACCCTGGCAGGTGATATCCTTAAAGGGATCCTGCCTGTCCTGCTTGCTAAGATCCTTCTGCCTGCCGGTTCAACCACATTGTTCCTGGTCGCCGGGGCTGCGATCATAGGACATGACTTCTCAATCTTCCTCCGTTTTTCCGGCGGCAAAGGTGTAGCAACTACACTGGGTTCTCTTCTCGCGCTCAGCCCTTCGGTAGCAGGCCTGTGTGTGGCAGTCTGGATCTGTACAGTGATCTTCACCAGGTACTCTTCCGCAGGCGCCCTTGTATCAGCTCTTGTCAGCCCCGTCTTCGCCCTTGTTCTGACAGGAGATTTCATTCTGACTATCTTCTGCGTTCTGGCAGCAGCTCTTCTCATATTCAAGCATCGGGATAATATCGACAGGCTGATCAAGGGGGACGAAAAAAAGGTCTCTTTTTAAACCTTATCAGAGACGTGACAGGAGATTTTTTACCTTGCGGTCCTTTTTTTTGAGCTTACGCCTGTTGGCTATTTGGTGCTGTTCATCATCTTCCGGCTCGTCACCCTTAAGGCTCCTGTAAATCTCATCCTGAACGCGGTCCCAGAAGAAGTCCGGATGAGCTGAAGGAACATCCGAAATTTCAGCTTTCCTGCGCAGATCACTGTCGGCAGTTACAAGCAGGTCTGCATTTCCCTCCCGGCACATCGATGCGATCACATCGTCTGCCGATCTGCCGTGTCGTGAATATATAACGGCGATCCCCCTCACTTTTCCCGCACCGCCCCCCTGGGAGTAAGAATCGGCACCATCGAATACGATGGTGATCTTATGCCCCTTGCCTGACCTGTACTGGGATAAGATATCAACAAGCGCATCTCTGCCCCTCTCCAGGTCCTCTCTTTCTGCCAGAGCCAGTTCCGGAATACGCCTTATCAAGTTATAGCCATCCACAAGAATTCGCATTTCAGGATGTCCTTTGCACCAATCCCCTACTATGGTAACACTAGCAGGCAACGGGGGGGGGTTCCTTGAATGTCCCGAGCATTAAACACTATCATTAGTATCCTGGCAATATTGACGCTCCCGGCTACGGTAAACCTTTGGGCAGCTGCGACCGATGTGTTCCCCATGAATCCCGGCAGCCGCTGGATATATACGGACGATTCCGGAGGTGGAGAGAATCTTACGGTAAACAGGACGCTTACCGTGTCGGGAATCAGTTTCAGCGAAATGATAACAGGAACCAAAAGACCCTTTTATTTCCTGAATACAAGAGACGCTATTTACCGGTTCGACGTCCTTCCGGGCAACCCCCTGGAAACCGATCCTGCCGTTCCGACACTCCTTTTGAAATTTCCTATCCGTGTTGGTGATACCTGGATCTCCCCATGGGGTGATAATCCAATGTCCTTCACGGTGCTTCAGAAGCAGAAGCTCACTGTCCCGGCTGGATCCTTTTCTGAAACCTACAAGGTAGGATACAGACCAGTGTCAGACCCTATCTATCAAGGCTATTACTGGCTCGCGCCCGGTGTCGGAATGCTGGCCATCCAGAGCAACGGATACCGTATAGAGTTAGCCTCCTTCAGCATTACCGAGTTTCTTCCTCCAGAACCTGAGGAAAGAGATCTCATTGACCTTGCGAAAATCCTTGGAATCAACTCCATCATCAGCCCCAAGAGCGGTATCGGAGACGAAGGGGACAGCTCCGGATGGTACAGGAAGGTAAGCTCTTACGTACCCGGCATCGCTACTTCTTTTGTAGTAATGGCCGTATTCTTCGGTGTGGCGGTGTGGATGCTGGGCACCAGCAGAAAAATAGAGCTCAAAGACCGGATGGACGTGACAGAAGGCGAAATGGTCCTTGCCACGGCTATGGTACACGAAGGTCTCTACGGGGAAGCCTCCGACATCCTAAGGCGTCTCATTGGAAAGAATCCACAGTGGCCGGATCTCGTGGCCATGTTCGGAAAGACCTTGCTCAGATTGGGGAATGTGGAGGAGGCCGTCCTGGAACTCAAGCGCTCCCTCACCCTCAACCCTCGTATGGTGGATGCAAGGTTGGACCTTGCAAGGGCATATATTGAGCTGGACGACAGCTCAAAGGCCTTTGAAGAGCTGGAGACTATCCTGACTGAAAATCCGGAATTTGCCGATGCACTGTGTCTGAAGGGGGATAGTCTTTCCGCGCTGGGCAAGGCGGTTCAGGCAGCAGAATCTTACCGGCACGCCCTCAAGGTCAACCCTTCCTTTTCCGAAGCGCAGAACAGTCTTAAACGACTCCTGGCAAAGGAAAAAACATCTACCGATAAGAATCAGGCCTCCTGAGGCTCAGGACCGGAAATTCTTTCCGGATTCTTGTCACATCGCCAGGAGAGACATGGACACTGAGGATATCCTCATTTGCATCCAGGCAGCCCATGACGTTACCCATGGGGTCCGCGCATAGACTTCTTCCACCGAGGATCAGACCTGTACCGTCATTTCCACAGGCGTTGGAAGCCGCTACAAAGAACTGGTTCTCCATGGCACGAACATGGACCAGGTTGAAAAAATGCTCTATCCTGGCTTCGGGCCACTGGGCCGATACCAGGATTATGTCCGCTCCGTTAAGACACAATCTGCGTGAGAGCTCCGGAAACCTCAGATCGAAGCAGATCATCAGGCCTATCCTCAAACCTGACCAGTCCAGCACGACTGGTCGACTTCCGGGGATAAAGGCTTTTTCCTCCCCGGTGAGGGGAAACAGGTGGATCTTGCTGTAGCTGCCCGGAACGTTACCGTACTCGTCAACAAATAACATCGAATTAACTATGCCATTATCAATTTTTTCAGGGACGGACCCTGCCATCGCCACACCCAGCGACCGGGCTTCGGACTTCATCCAGCTCACGGCCTTGCCAGACTCCTGAGCCATGGCCTCAAGTTCATCGTACCAGAAGCCCGAAGAGAACATCTCCGGCAGCAGGATCAGGTCTCCTTTAGCGATAGTGAGCTTTTGGATTAACTGCTCCGCACGATGGATATTTTTGTCTATACTGCCGAGGGCGATCTGGAACTGAAGGATGTGAATAGAAAATTTCCTCTCGGATTTTGTCAGGGACATATTCTTGCTCCTATACCTGGAAGCTTCAGAAAAACGGCCTGTAGCCTGCCAGCAGTCGGCAGCTCGTAAAGAAGTTGCTCAGCGTTTCAAATTAGTATAGCATTTGTCAGGGTCGTAAAAAGTCCATCCATGGCTTTTTACTCCGTGGAAAGTGAAGAGTGTCATTTCCACTTTCTATGACTTGAAGCTGTATCAGGCATGATATATACTTTTCAGGCTGTTTTTGGTCAGAATGCGGGCTTGCTTTATCACTGTATCAACAGGTGAAAACACTTTTGACGCAGTGATTCACCGGAGGAGTCCTGGTACTAGACCATCATGAAATTCACTATCTGTTATGCTGCACACGACGTCATGATCCCCTCAGGTTGCAATTCCGTAATACGAACAGGTATTTATACTTTATTTTACTCACCCTCTAATGGGATACTGAATATACCGTGATAGTCCAGTGTGACAGTTGTAATTCCAGGTACAGGATTGCCGAGGAGAAGGTCCTTCCCCAGGGAATCAAGGTGCGCTGCGCAAAGTGCAAGGAAGTTTTTGTAGTCAAGCCACCGGACGAGGCACCACAGATAGACAAACCACAACCACCGGCCCCCGAGAAAAAACCTGAAAGTGAACCTCCCCCGCCTGTGGAAACCCCTCCTGAGACACCCCCTGCAGGCAAATTGCCGCATGCAGCTCCAGAACAAGAGCCTGAAGACGAACCTGCACCATCGGAACCTCCTCCAGAACCTCAGGCTAAAGAGCCATCTTCCCAACCACCCCTGCCCCCTCCCGGCGCCAAGGGAACTGCGCCTCCGGCTGATACAACTGTACCGCCAGAGAAGGAAACTGCGCCTATCGGGCCTGAAGAAGCACTTAGTTCTCTCATCGGAACGCCATCAAAGGAGGACTTTCAACCGACCACACCCGATTTTACGTCAGGCATGGAGGACAAGGAACCTGAACCTCCAGCGCCTGACACACCAGATCCTGCCACCGAAGTTAAGACCGATGCCCCGGCAGGTGAACCTCCACCGCTGCCTGAAGAGGAACCAGTCTCTCCTGCTCTGCCTGACCCGGGAACAAGTCCTGATTTTGAGGACGTTCTGCCACCCTTAAGTCAGGATATCGGATCAGGGCAGCCTGCTGCCGCTGAGGGCACTCCCGACCCCGAATCCCTGGAATGGGGCAACATAGCCCTTGAGACTGAAAGCGCGCAGACACCTGACCAGACCGACATCGACATTTCGCCTCCGGAACCGGCTGCACTTGATGATCTTGAGGAGCAGCCGCCTCATATAGATGAAACGGTCGCAAGTTACACGAAACCAGCCACAGGCAAGATGCCCAAACCTGATATTCGAGCAAAGCCACCCAAGAAGGAGCGCAAGGGCCTTCGACTTCTTCTTCTGCTGGTTCTACTGCTGGCTGCTGGTTACTACAATTACCCGAAAATTCGCAACCTGCTCCCGTCAAAATCAACTGCTCCGCAGGGGGACCTTGCCGTAGAAAACGTTCAGGTCAGCACCCTGAAAAGAGGAGACGGCGTCCTTCTTGCCGCGGTGAGAGGAAATGTCAGGAACAAGTATCTATCGAATAAGGGGATGATACAGGTAGAAGCGATCTTCAAAGGTAAGGGTGGCAAGGAACTGGCCAGAGCTGCTGCTTACTGCGGGAACCTGTTCTCAGATAATGAGCTTGCTTCCAGGGATCTTTCATCCATCAGAACGGCACTTGAGAATGAGTTTGGTCAGTCATTGAGTAACTCCTCTATTGCTCCGGAAAGTTCTGTTCCTTTCCTGATAGTAATGGAGGATCCCCCACTTGACAGCAAGGAAGTAACAGTAAAGGTCCTTAAATTTTCCGACACACCTTAATACCGGACGGCCGTTAACAGGCACCATCCTGTGCAAATCATACTTCACAAAGGGGAAGACAAAAAGGGGATCTTTTGTGACCTGAGCCGGGAATTAACCTAGGCGATATACCTGAAAACTATATCTTTTAGCTGGTCGAAGTCCAGGGGTTTTTCCAGACATTCTACAAAGCCGTGTTTCATTACATCGTCTCTTTGATAAGTATTGATAAGAGCGGTAATGGCCACAACCGGGATCTTGTTTGTGCTCTCATCGTCCTTGATCTTACTTATAGCTTCCAGTCCATCCATTACAGGCATCATCAGATCCATAAGGATCAGGTCCGGCTGAATATCCTTTGCTGCTTCAACTGCAACCTTTCCGTTCTGGGCTGTTGAGACTTCCACCTCGAGGCTCCTTCTGAGCAAGTCGTTCAAAAGGTAGAGAACATCGGGGTTGTCGTCAACAAGCAGAACTTTCCTCCCTCTGCAGAACTCTCTCATCTCGTACCTGTTATCTGTCATGATCATTATCCTCGTAGAATAGCTAATTCTGTTATTGGAGGATGTTAGCTGGGCTGTCTGGACTTCTCCTCTGTTATGCTGCCGGTGCAATACCCCTTGCAAGGGCTTCAATTTCCCAGATATCAAAAGGCTTCCTGATAAATCCATCTACACCGAGATCCATCACCTCTTCACGCACGCTCTCCCATACTGATGCAGTAAAGAGAATGATCCTGGATGCCATTTTCATCTGCTTTATCTCCCGGAGCAGTTGAATTCCGTTCAAACCCGGCATTAAATAATCGAGAAGGATGATATCCGGCTTTATTCCACCTAAAATATTCAGGGCCTCGGTAACCGAGCTTGCAGCCAGAACCCTATAGTCGTCACAGAAAAGCATTTCCATGCTCTCGATGATCCCGATATTATCATCTACAACCAACAGGACCTTTTTGTCCCTGTTCATGTGGCTGTCCCCCTTCTAAATAAGCACACCATCCTGCATTTCGAGCGCAATTAAACAAACCTCTCCTGCATTCGGATATTCAGCTCGCCTTTTCACTGAGGGTTACAGCAAGAACCAGGCCAGAGGCATTAAGATTAAATTACTTTCAAAATCAATTGGTTAGGTTTTTTTAGGTGGGCTTCACTGCACACGATCATGTGCAGTGCACACAGATGTATGCATATGTTCAGCGGGTGTGGAATACAGGCAGGCTGATGGTAAAATCCGTGCCCTTCCCCCGCTCGCTTCTTACGGTGATGGAGCCATCCTGATCCTCGATTATCTTGTTTGTCACCGCAAGACCAAGACCGGTGCCCCCCTCCTTGTCGGTAAAGAAGGGATTGAAGATCTGGTCAAGGTGCTCCTCCGGAATCCCGAAACCGTCATCCGATATATTTATCAAAACGGTTTTCTCCTCTCCAGGAACATTCCGGACCTCAGAGCTGATCCCGAGGGTGCCGCCCTGGGGCATGGCCTGTACCGCATTGAGGACAATATTGAATATAGCCCTGGACAGGTATTCTGCATCGGCACTGACAGGCTGAATGTCAGCATCGATAGCCAGGTCGACCACCACACCCCTCTTCTCTATTTCAGGCTCCAGAGTCTCCAGAACCTGACCAACACAATCGGCTACATGCACCCGGGATATGTTGAGAGTAGGTGTGCGGACGAGGTCAAGGAGATCCTCCAGGAGGTTGTTTACCCTGTCAAGCTCTCTTGGCACTGTCCGGTTGAACTTCTCCAGAAAGTCAGGTCTTTCGTGCCGCTCGGGCATGAGCTGAACGAAGGTCCTTATTGCTGTGAGGGGGTTCTTGATCTCATGGGCAAGGCCTGCAGCAAGTGTTCCCAACGCGGCCAGTCGGTCAGCGCGCTTAACCCGATCTTCCAGCTCCTTTTTCTCGGTCAGATCGGAGAACAGGATAATGTGCCCTACGGCTCTTCCATCGCCTTCCCTGATCACGGCTGTACCCATCTCCAGGATCCGGTGGCCCCCATCCTTTGCGGGCCACCTTAATTTGGCCTCTCCGGCAGAGTCTTCATCCTGAAGCAAAGACGCCATTACCGAAACCGCGTCGGTATCACCCCAGACCTGGTTGGGTGACTTTCCAAGGGCTTTTTCGGCAGGAGTATCGAGGATCTTTTCGGCCATCCTGTTAAAGGCTGCTATATTCCCGTCCCTGTCCATGGTGATGAGGCCGTTTGTTATGGAGAGTATCACCAGGTCGCTGAAATGCTTCAGGCGCCCTATCTCATCGAGGTTTTCCTCCAGGCTGATGCGCTGTTTCTTAAGCTCCTGAGTCATCCAGTTGAAATTATCGGCAAGCTCCTGGACCTCGTCGCCGGTCACAACCTCGATTTTCGTGTCGAAATCTCCCTCGGAGACCCTGACGGCAGCTCCCACGAGGTTTTCCAGGGGGATTGTAATGCGTTTTGTAAAGAGGGCCGAGGCAGCCCAGCCCGCAAAAACCCCCACCAGGCACAAAGTGAAAACTATCCAGGTAAGCAGGCTAATGCGGCTGTAGATACGGTCGAGCCTCAGCCCCAGGCGTACGGAACCCCACCTGGCACCGGTTCCCGCCATAGTTACGGGAACGATTATATCAAGGCCTCTCCCGCTGTAGCCCTGAATAAAACCGTCCAGCACAAAGATCTGCAAGGTTCCTGCTGTTTCAGGAGAAAGGGGGGCCGTGGAGCCAGAGAGGGCTGCAGAACCCTGTCCGGAGTAGGCCGCCATCTGCCCCTCTTTATCGTAAAGGATGACGTAGGCAACTTCAGGGTCCCTTGCCGCTTCCTCTGCTTTCTGCTCCAGCCCGATGTAATCGTAGTTGTAAAAATCGTTGGAGGCCGCCGCCGCAATGCTTCCGGCCAGGGCGATGCCCGTCCTCCGGGCCTGCTCGATGAGCATTTCCCGGGCCTGATAAACGGTTATCCCCCCTACCGTAAGAACAACGGCGACGATAATGACTCCGAACAGTAGCGTGAGCTTTCTCTGGAGGGTCGTCCGACGCATGGTTTTTCAGGTTCAGCGGGAGTCCGTTACAGAAATCTTCCTGAGCAGCATATAGGGGGTTCCGATGGCAGGCAGGTCGATCCCCTGAACGGTCTTCTGAAAGACAGCCTGGGTTGAGATGAAAAGGATGGGTATAAGCGGCGCCTTTTCCAGAATTATTCGCTCGGCTTTCCTGTAGAGTGCGGCGCGCCTGGCCGGGTCAACTTCGGCTCTGGCATCCTCCAGGAGACGGTCAACATCGGGATCGGTGAAGTTTGCAAGGTTATCCGTTGAGCCGCTCTCGAACAGAGGCGAGATAAAAGCATCCGGCGTCGGAGCGTCGGCGTGCCAGGCGTACCTGAAGAAAGGATACTTCCCTTCCTTGATGCCCTTCTGAAACTCCCCCCAGTCATCTACGAAGACCGGCTTTACTCTTATGCCAATACGGGCAAGGTCCCGTGAAAAGAGACCCAGTTCTTTAACCGCGAAATCCGAGTGGGAGGCAGAAGCCAGAGAAAGCTCGCCCAGATCTTTTCCGCCGGGATATCCGGCCTTTTCCAGAAGCCTTGTTGCTTCATCCGGGTCGTACCTGATAAGCGCGTTTTCCGGGGTGTAGCCCGGCATTCCCAGGGGGATGATCTGAGAAGCCGGGAAGTGCCTGCCCCCGAGTTCTGTTACTACGTTAGTCTTCCTGTCCGTTCCCAGGGCAAGGGCCCTTCTCAGGTCGGGGTTATCGTAGGGTGGAACGTTAACGTTCATGCCGTAAAACATGATGGACAGGCGGGGACGGATTATCACCTGATAGCCCTTCTTTCTCAGCTCATCGGGATCGGCGGAGCCGGGAAGGGGAGTTCCTTCCAGCTTTCCTGCGAGGAAATCTCCCAGGGCCTTATCTCTGTCGCCCTTTCCGTATATTACAAAATGAACCTCCTCGAGGACAGGAGGGCCTCTGAAGTAATCCCTGTTGGCCCTCAGGACGATAACATTGTCACTCCAGGAGTGGAAGATGAAGGGCCCTGTACCCACGGGATGCTTCCCGTATTTATCCTCAAACGAACGGGCAAGCTCCGCGGGCATTATCTTGGCAAGGGGCATGGCCAGGGATGAGAGAAACGGCGCGTAGGGCTCCGTCAGCCTGACACTAACCTGTCCCTCCGAGATTACCTCAAGCCCCGAGAGGGTATTCGCTTTTCCGGCAAGAAGCTCTTTTGCCCCATCTATGCGCTCCAGGAACTTTCCGGCTGCGGGCAGCTTCCCGGACCTGAAGACCCGGAGAAAGGAGGCCACGACGTCATCAGCCGTCAACGTCTTGCCGTTGTGGAATCTGACGCCCTTCCTCAGGGTGAACAGGTATTCCCTGCCGTCCCTGCTGACTTTCCAGCTTTTGGCAAGGCCGGGGACTACCCTGAGGTTCCTGTCGTAGGCCACCAGCCCGTCGCCCACCTGTTGGGCAATGTGGACTATTGTGGTGGATGAATCCAACGCAGGATCAAAGGTCGATGGAACGTAGAAGATAGGAAAGCGGAAGACACCCGATGCCGGCGCAGGCGTAACGGCAGCCGCAATAAAACCGGCGATAATAACCGGTAATAGTACCGACCTGCCAAGATAACCATTTCGTAACATCGGATTTTCTCTCCAGGCGTTCCACAGGGCTGTTAAGCGCTGTATCGGGGTGGTTCACGAGCGGCTGGAAAACTGATTCGATATACATTATATACCTAAAAACAACGGTTATTACCAGCACATCGGTCCAAAAGAGTCATAAAAACAGCTAAGGGGAGCAAAATGCTCCCCTTAGCCGCACTTGACGATGTTTAAACTTTTTGCCTACAGGCCCCCATCACCACTTGCCAGAACTACCGTGGCAATGCTCAGAACAGTAAGGGCCGTCAGGGTCAGCGTAGCGATTAGCTTCTTCATTTTCCGTCTCCTTTGTTAACAGGGGTTTAAGGAACTTGTCCCTGCTAGAAGCAATACCCTTGCCAAAAGCGTCGTCACGCCTAACATGTTGTTTTTAAAGTATTATTTAGTACACCTCCAACTAATGAACGAACTTACATGCACACGTACGTGTGCAACCAAAATGCTGGCAGCAGTTCCATGCCAGTAATGTTGTCTTAATTTCAATGGGATACAGTCGGTGCACACGATCGTGTGCGAGTGTTGACAAATATGTGTGTGCTAATCTTCAGGAAGTGCGATCCCCAGGGCCGTCATTTTCTTGTACAGGGTATTGCGGTGTACTTTCAGCAGCCTTGCCGCTTCAGACTGATTCCAGTCGGTCTTCCTCAGGGCAGAGAGGATGTACATCCTCTCGAATCTGTCTCGAGCCGAAATAAGTCCATCCGACACCAACCCTGAGGAAGCCTCCGGGTCCCCCCTGGCAACGGTTATCTCCATGGGAAGGTCCTGCACGTCAATTTCGTACCCTTTCGGAGACAGAACTACGATCCTTTCCAGCAGGTTCTCCAGTTCCCTGACGTTTCCCGGCCACTGACAGGATTTCAGTACCTTCATGGCCTCCCGGGAAACTTTTGGCACTGTCTTGTTCAGGCGCTCGCAGAGCCTTGCGAGAATATGTTTTACCAGCAGGGGTATGTCCTTTCTGCGGTCACGCAGTGGGGGTATGTTTATGGGAATAACATTCAGGCGATAGAAAAGATCCTCCCTGAACTTTCCGTCAGCTACCATCTCCCCCAGGTCCTGGTTTGAAGCGGCTATGATCTGAACATCCGATCTGACAGACTGGGTGCCGCCCACCCTCACAAATTCCCTGTCCTGCAGGACCCTGAGGAGCTTTGCCTGAAGTTCCTGCTGAAGGGTCGATATCTCATCGAGGAAGAGTATTCCCCCGTTCGCGAGTTCGAATTTCCCTATCTTCCGGGCATGCGCCCCCGTGAAGGCGCCCTTTTCATGACCGAAGAATTCACTCTCTAAAAGTTCACGTGGAATGGCGGCGCAGTTTACGGGGACAAAGGGGCCTTTTTTCCTCTCTCCCCTGGAGTGTATCGCCCGGGCCACCAGCTCTTTACCTGTTCCGCTCTCGCCCGAGATTAGGACGCTTGTATTTGTCTGCGCTACCTTTTCCACGACCATGAATAGCTCCAGCATCATGGGGGATCTGCCCACCATGTCACCGAACCCACCGAGCTTTTCAACCTCCGCCCTCAGGAAGCTTACTTCCCGTTCAAGGCTTCTTCTTTGAAGCGCTCTTTTTATAACCTCCTTGAGTTCCTCATTATCGAAAGGTTTTGCCAGATAATCGTAGGCCCCTTCCTTGACGGCCTGTATCCCCAACCTGGCACTGTCTGTAGCAGACAGCATGACAACCTCCGGTGGAGCCGGAAGCTTCATTATGCGGCTCAGGGTTTCCATTCCGTCTATCCCGGGCATGGTTACATCAAGAATTACGAGGTCCACACCAAGGTCCTCGATCCTGTCAAGAGCCTCCTTGCCATCGGCAGCCTTGTACATCCTGTAGCTCTCCTCAAGGAGAAGCTCGAGAGAGTCCCTTACGCTCTCCTCATCGTCTACGATAAGGAGCTTGAACAGGTTTTCTCCTGTGGGTATTGGGCTCGTCATCTGTATCGTTTCACCTCGAAGCGGTAGATCTCAAAGCTCTCATCATGACCGATACCGGCCTTTTTCCTTGCAATTTCAAGCTGCCGGGAGACACTATCCACTCCGGAAAGGTCAGGAAGAAGGACCCCTCTTTTGCCGCCGCTCTTGACAATAATCCCATACCTCTTTTCATCCAGCAAGGATGCATCCTGAACCAGCTCCGGTTCGGTGAGAATATCTACCGTTATTTCAAGGTCATCCAGCTCCTCGTCCGAAACCGGAGAGAACCGGGAATCTCTCACTGCCGCACTGATTGCATTTTCGATGATCTCCTGACCGAGGTTTTCCGTGGCAGGCGTAATGGTACCTATACACCCCCGAAGCTTTTCGGACTTTTTCAAACTGACGAAGACGCCGGAAGGCGGATTATTCATGTAATCTTCCGGAGCTTGTAGTTTTCTGGCCGATTTGACAAACTCCTCGATTGCTCTTTGAGCAAGTTCTGCCAATGGATGCCTGGGTGTAGTCATCAACAATCCTAGGCCTTTCTGTAAACCACATATTTCACCATAGCCTCGAGGCTTGTCCTGGAGTCAGACTTGGGGAAGACTGCAAGTTCAGCACTCGCCTTATCGGAGTACTGTCTGGCGATTTCCCTGGTTCTTTCGAAGACTCCCTCTTGATTCATCATTTCACGCACTTTTTCGAAATCGTCAGGATCAGGAGCTTCTTTAAGGAAGATATCTGCCACCTCACGCCTGCTGCCACTGCCAAGAACTTCCTGGAGGATGATCACCGGAAGTGTCACCTTGCCCTCAAGGAAATCCTTTCCTGTAGTTTTGCCAAAAACACCCTTTTGGGCAGTGTAATCCAGGATATCATCAACGATCTGGAACGATAATCCCAGATTCAGCCCGTACTGTTCCAGTGCCTTGAGAACAATATCGTCGAAATTCGCAAGATAGCCGGCAGCCCGGCATGAACCCGAGATCAGGCTAGCCGTTTTGCCTGTAATTACCTCGATATACTCTTCTATAGTAGTAGCCACGCTGTAGGAGCGGAGAAGCTGGAGGACCTCTCCCCTGGCCATGGATGTTGTGGCAGTGGACATAGACTGGAGTATGCCCAGGTGTCCTATCTCTACGAGTATTGAAAAGGCCCTTGAATAAAGGTAATCGCCGGCCAGAACACTAGGTTCGGCGCCCCAGATATGGTGAGCGACCCTGTTGCCCCTGCGCACATCTGACTGGTCCACAACATCATCATGAAGCAACGTTGCTGTATGTATGAACTCAACAGCCACCGCGAGCCGGTTTATGTCTTCAGGCGGGATGCTGTTGTTGCAGGAGGCAACAAGGAGAACCAGAAGGGGGCGGAATCTCTTTCCTCCCCCATCCAGAAGGTGCTGAAAGATACTGTCAATAACCGGAACGTCAGTTCTCAGATAATCTTTGAAGTGACTCTCGAGCGCATCGAGCTCGATCCTTACAGGTTCACTTATTTCTTTTAGGGTAGCGTTTGGCTGCCCTTCATCCCCCATTACTCTTCCCCGTTTTCTTCTTCCTCGAATACGAGTTCCTCACCCATCATATGTGCATGCATAGCTCTTGAGGCAACTCTGCCGTCTCCCATTGCAAGAATGACAGTTGCGGCACCACGCACGATATCGCCGCCGGCATACACGCCCGGGAGACTGGTTTCTCCCGTCTTTTCATTGATCTCCACATAATCCCACTTGTTCAGGCCAAGACCAGGTGTAGATTTGGTCATGAGTGGATTTGCGCCGGTTCCAACTGAAACGATCACTGTCTCGACATCAACGATGAATTCGGAACCCTTGATTGGAACGGGCCTTCGGCGGCCTGAATCATCAGGTTCACCAAGTTCCATCCTGATACACTCCATACCGGTAACCCAGCCATCATCGTTACCTATTATTCTTGCCGGATTCACAAGCAACTCGAAGATTATGCCCTCCTCCTCCGCGTGGTGAATCTCCTCTATTCTTGCCGGCATCTCTTTTCTCGAACGCCTGTAGACAACGGTAACTTCCTTCGCACCCATCCTGAGGGCAGTTCTGGCTGCGTCCATTGCCACATTGCCGCCCCCGATAACAGCCACCTTCTTGCCCGTGACAAGGGGCGTGTCGTACTTTGGAAAGAGATAGGCTTTCATCAGGTTTGCCCTTGTCAGGTACTCGTTGGCTGAATAGACACCGTTGAGGTTCTCGCCGGGGATATCCATGAACCATGGAAGTCCCGCGCCTACTCCAAGGAAAACAGAATCATAGCCTTCATCTTCCATGAGATCCATCACGGTCAGTGTTTTCCCGATCACCATATTGTAGATGATCTTAACCCCCATCTTTTCCAGGTTCTCGATCTCGTAGTAGACGATCTCTTTGGGGAGCCTGAACTCCGGTATACCATATACAAGAACACCGCCAGGTTTGTGGAGCGCTTCGTATATTGTCACCTCGTGCCCCTTCACGATGAGATCTCCAGCCACAGTCAAGCCCGCCGGACCTGCTCCAACTATAGCTACCTTTTTCCCGGTAGGCTCGGCTGATTCGGGCAATTCCGTTTCAGGTTGGGCCATTTCCCAGTCAGCTGCAAACCTCTCCAGTCTGCCAACGGCCACCGGTTCTTCCTTGACACCTATAATGCACAGGATCTCACACTGGTCCTCCTGGGGACATACCCTTCCACAAATAGCGGGCAGGGCATTGCTTTCCTTCAGTATCCTTATAGACCGGGCAAAATCGCCCTCTTCTATGGCCAGTATGAAGCCCGGGATATCTATTCCCACCGGACATCCCGCAACGCAGCGCGGGTCTTTGCACTGGATGCACCGTGTTGCTTCAAGCATTGCCGTCTCAGGAGGATACCCCAACGGGACTTCCTCAAAGTTTCCGGCTCTTTCAACCGGCTCCTGCGCGGGCATCGCCTGACGTGGGACTTTTTCTTTCTTCTTTTTTGGTTCCTTTTTCTCTGTCATCGATGCGCCTTCCTCACTCTCCAATGTATGTTAAAGACTCAATCGCTTCCCTTTCTTCTTTCAGATACATCCTCTGTCTTAATCTCAGTTCGGCAAAATCCACCTGATGGCCGTCGAAGTCCGGCCCCTCAACACAAACGAACTTTGTCTTGCCAGCTACAGTTACCCTGCAGGCACCACACATTCCTGTACCGTCAACCATAATGGGGTTAAGGCTGACCATGGTTTTTATCTCAAAGGGTTTGGTGAGCTTGCACACTGCCTCCATCATGGGCACGGGGCCTATCGCTACGACCAGGTCTATGGGAGAACCATTATTGATGAGATCTTCCAGAAGGTTTGTCACAAATCCCTTCTGTCCGTAGCTTCCATCATCGGTGCATATCATAATTTCCGTGCTGGCCTTTACCATCTCCTTTTCCATTATCAGTAGATCCCTGGATCTTGCTCCCAGGATCGAGATCACCTTGCTCCCGGCATTCTTGAAACCTCTGGCAACAGGATGCACAGGGGCAATTCCTATGCCGCCCCCGATACATACCACAAGGCCCAGCTTCTCAAGATGACTCGGGATCCCCAGAGGGCCAACTACATCTTCCAGGAAGTCACCCTTGGAAAGTCCGCCGAGCTGCATGGTGCTCTTGCCTGCCTCCTGGAAGATCAGAGTGACCGTTCCCCTTTTCGGGTGGCTGTCAGCTATTGTGAGGGGTATTCTCTCCCCCTCCTCGTTGATCTTTATGATCACAAATTGTCCGGGAAGGGTTTTTGAAGCAATGTAGGGTGCTTCTACCTCAATGGAGTGAACGTCATGAGCCAGAGTTGTTTTTTTCTTGATCTCAAACACTGTTTTTCCTTCCTCCCTCCGCTGGTTTCTGATCCAGCCTTAATAAAGTGGTCACCATGCCTGTCCCGGCACTTGTGCCTAGACAACCGCAATCATCACGCCGAGCAGCCACTAATTGTTCATGGTACGCGGGAAGTTATTTTGGAAAACGACGGGTTAAAGTATCATGAATTTAGTTCACTTGCGACCCTCAATGTGGATATTTTTCACAAACTGATTTTGTTACTATTTTGGCTGGGTTTATGCGGCGGTGATAATGGGTTGCAACCTGATGGTTGTAGTTCCAGGTTCCAAGTTCCAGGTTTCAAGGAGACTTATTCAGCGCCTAATACAGACAAAGCGACGCCCATGAAAGGCTCTTCACAGTGCGTTAGATTCAAGGCCAGAGTCCTGAGGAGACCGGAGACGTATATGGCACATACGTCGAGGATCTCTGAAGGACGATAATCCCGCGTTCCGCGGGACTGTGAGAGCCGCATAACTAACCCCAAACCAATAATGTTGACTCAGAAAAATACAAATGCTAGTCCTGAACCAATGAAGATCAAATCCGCAGACCTGTACGACCAGGCCTTCACTCCCCGGCAGATCCCCCACACTCAACATCCTCAGGTGGCGGTGGTAGGGCGGTCCAATGTTGGAAAGTCATCTCTCCTCGCGAAGATGATGAGGAGAAAAAAACTGGTCAAAACAAGCTCCACACCGGGAAAGACAAGAGCCCTCTTTTACTATCTTGTCAATGAATCCATCCTGCTTGTGGACCTGCCCGGATACGGTTTTTCCCGGGCGCCAAAACAGGTCTCCTCCCGCTGGAGAGCGTTGGTGGAAGCATATCTTGACGGGGATTCCGGGCCAGATCTTGTTCTGCAGCTTATCGATATACGCCACCCTCCGACCGGCGACGACATAGTCGTTAACCGCCTTCTGTCCGACAGAAGCATTCAGACCCTGATCGTTGCAACCAAGGCAGACAAGATATCCCGCTCTGCAAGAAGCAGGTCACTCGACGTTATAGCCAGGGAACTTGCAACCTCTCCCTCAGCTATTGTCCCCTTTTCGGCCAAAGATTCATCCTTTGACCCCAAAGAGCTCTGGGATAACATCAATTCCATCCTCACCTAGGGTGGGCTGGGCTCCTTCCTTCGTAGCTGATCTGACGCTCCTGGATACTACGGACTGCTGGATGCTGCTGGCTAAACCTGCCAATGCGGCATTACGACGATCTTTCAGCCTCCCTGCCTGGGATCAGGGGCAGTTCTATTGTAGTCCTGGGGCTTGTGGCACCCAACTGTACAGTTGCCGCCATCCTCTGAGGGGGTGTAGGTCATTGTGAGGAAAATGATCCCCTTGTGTACATATTTACTTATCAGACTGAAGGGCTGGGTGGTTCCATGGGGACTGTGGCATATGGAACAGGATCTTGCCTTGCCTCTCTTTGCAATCCCGTATCTGTTGGGCTTTAAAGCGCCCATTACATGAACGTTATGCAGATTTTTCGAACCGTTCCTGAAATTGGTATCTTCCGGGCCACCGGTGACAAGTGATGATTCATGGCACTGAAAACAGAGCGGGTACATCTCCTCGCTGAACCCACCAGGGAATCGGGTGGTTTCGTACTTGTCAATCAGAAGCTTTGAAAATTCAGTGGAGTGTGGATCGTGACAGTCCGTACATTCTCCGTCGGAAAGAGCTGTGTGGGTCAGGCTGTTCATTTCATCAGGAACATCATGGCACTGACTGCACAGGTCTGGCATTCCTTCTGTCAGGAGAGCACCCTGGTCGGATGAATGCGGATTGTGACAGTCTGTACAACTGCCGTCCGAGACTGCTTCGTGGACCACCTTGCCTTCAGTTGGATCGTCGTGACACTGAAGACACAGTTCTGGCACAGCATCTACAAGGAGCGATGCCTTATCAGATGAATGCGGGTCGTGACAGTCGATACAGTCCCCGTCCGTTACCGCTTCATGAACCACCTTACCTTCAGCCGGATCATCGTGACACTGAAGGCACAGGGCGCTACCCTCCTCCACCAGCACCAGCCTCTCGTCATCGCCGTGAGACTCATGGCAATCCTCGCAGGCATCATCCTCGATTGCAGAGTGAATCACTTTTTTAGCCCGAATCTCCCCGATCCGCTCCTCGTGGCATTCGGCGCACTGATCTCCGGCGAGGGCAGGACTTACCAAGGCAAGGAGAATGGTCACGGTGAATAAGATTTTATTCATTGCTGTGTTAAAGAGCCTTTCGAGGAAAGCTTAATCCCCCCAATGTCAGTGGAGGTACTCCCCGGGAAATAATCAGTATTTAGATCGTTAGTGACAAGTGGGAGTTTGCAACCAGAAGGACATATTTATGTCAAGCTGAAATTTTCCCTTGTGACAACTATAATTGCCAATTATTACAAGAAGTTACCGTATCTACCATCCTGCCCGGCATCAGATTCATCAACAACTGAAAATTCTATCGGTTCCGGGTCTGTATATCAGGATAACCAACCAGGGAATTGGCCTTTTTACAGCATCATTTTACTGTCTGGCATAGGAAGCCCGTCCATGGCACGCAGTCAGACATCTGCCACCATCTGGTTCAGGAAAAAATGTGATCATCCTGCACATTATTTCGGTGCATTCGAAATACCGCTTCAGACTGAAAGACTGAACTGAACCATGTGGATCGTGGCAGTTTGCACAGGACCGGGATTTGCCCTTGACGGTGAGGCCTTCTCCTGTAAAACGCACTTTTCCAAGAACATGAACCGTGTGCAGATTGACAGATCCATCCCTGAAGCCAGTGTCACTCGGGTCTTTGCCGACAACAAGGAAGCTGTCGTGACAAGAAAAGCAAAGGCTGTATTTCTCCTTTTCATAGGATCCCGGGAAAAAGTCGCTTCTATATTCCTGCTTGAGTAACCTGTACAGAGTGGAAGAATGGGGATCATGGCATGAAACGCACCCTCTTCTATGAAGGGCAGAGTGGGGCCGTTCCTCCTCGGACAAAACACTGTGGCATCCGGAGCATAATTGATCTGATTTCGCCTTTAACATCTTTCCCGTGTCGGAGATGTGAGGTGTATGGCATTCCCGGCAGCCTTTGTAAGTTATTGCCTGATGGACATATGACGCTTTAACAATGTTTCCGTGGCATAGCATACAAAGCTCATCGAAGGATTTGACCGTCAGGTTCTTCTTGTCTGAGCTGTGAGGATCATGACATGGCAGGCAGGCATTTTCTCCGGGCAGGTGCGTTCTTAACTCTCTGCCAGGGCTGTCGTGGCATTTCAGGCACAGAGTTGTTCCCTCCAGGACAAGAGTTAACTCGTTGGACTCCCCATGATCCAGGTGGCAATCCAAACACTCCCCGGAAATAAAGGGAGTGTGAAGTATGCTATCACTGGACATCTTGTCGATCCAGGCCCCATGGCACTGCCTGCATTCAACCGCACCAAATACGGGAAGGATCATAACAACCATAATGAACAGAGAGCCGATGATTATTTGTATGTATTGTATGTATTTTTTTGTCACTGTCAGCTAATTATCCTGTGTTGCTTCGTTAAGGTTGACAGTTATAACCAACAACTTGCAACATTGTAATGGGCTTTGGGCAGTGAGCAGTGAGCCATGGGCTTAAAGAATCATTTCATAAATACGGAATTATGTATTTGTTGAAGCTCAAAGCTCACGGCACAAAGCCCAGAGCCCAAGGCCCACAGCACACTGCCCAATATCAATTTCCAATGTCCAATTTCCAATGCTCTAATGATCTAATGTTCTTCAACCGCTTTTAGTGATGCTTGACAGAACCACAATAACCCGAAAAGATGGATTACCGTTCGCGAAATATCATGAGATTAAATAGTAGCTCAATCGGAGTCTGTGGGAAAGACTCAACATGGGAAACGGATCCTGAGGGTTTGAATGGATGAGCTGAAATTGCTTCTGGTAGACGATGTGGAGCTTTTCCTGGATCTCGAAAAGAGTTTCCTGAACAGAGAATCGTTCACCATTTTTACTGCAAAATCAGGCAAGGAAGCCCTGGAGGCAGTCAGCAGAATAAAACCGGACCTTGTTCTGGTTGATCTTTTCATGCCGGATCTCAATGGTGATGAAGTCTGCCGCGAACTCAAGAGTAATGCCGAGACCAGCAATATCCCCGTGATCATAACGAGTTCCGACACCCTGGAGGGTGTTCGCGAGAGATGCTACTCTGCCGGTTGTGATGGCTTTATATCAAAGCCGATCCACCGTGAAACACTGATATCAACCATTGAGGATAATCTCCAGATTGCAAAAAGGCGTTTCAAACGGATACCCGCACATCTTCTGAGTTCTGTAAGAATTGATGACGCAGTAATCGAGTGCGTTGTTACTACAATTGCCCAGATGGGGGCTTTTGTTGTGATATCTCCACCTCCTGAAGCAGGAAAACCCATTGAACTTGCCATAAAACTACCCGAGTCCGACAAACCGTTAACTGCCAGGGCAGTTGTAAGATGGACAACATTGGAAGCGGGTGATACTTCCGAAGGGGCAGGGGTGGAGTTTGTTGCGTTAAGCGAAGAGGATGAAGACAAGATAAAGGATTATGTAACTTCAAGACTCAGCATTACGGGTTCCGCGAAGAGATAGTCAAGAAGGAGAAACATAATCGCAAAAGTTGAGGGCAAAACTTCCGGACTGAAGACTGGTCAGATCCGCCGCCTACAGCGTCTTGCCAGAGCAAAACCACGCCCTGAGGAAGTCATCCACACCGAAATTCTAAAAACACTCTCCACCCTTTCCAGGGAGACCAGCAGGCAACTGGGAGTTCTAATCAACAGAACCGGTGCGGTGGATATTATCCTGGTAGGCGACAGACAAGGCATCCTTATCCCCGACCTGTCCCGCTACCGGATAAGCCCAGGGCGCCTGAAGGGGCTCCGTTTCATCCACACACACCTGGATGATTCAGGGCTCTCCATGGAAGACTTGACAGACCTCCTTCTTCTCAGGTTGGACATGATCGTTGGTGTCTGCGTTTCCTCCGATGGTCAACCCGGAAAAACTCACCTTGGAACTCTGAGCCCCCAATCGGATACAAGGTGGGAGATCCAGACTTTCCCGGATCCTGGCGGGCTTCCTCACAACCCGTTGACCATTATTCATGAAGTTGAACAGGAAATGTCCCGTCACATCCGCGGCCTCGTTACAGAAGGGGTTGAGCGAGCGGTTCTCGTAGACCTGAAAACCTCTTCTAAGTCCGACACAGAAGAATCCATGAATGAACTGGCCGAACTTGCCAGGACCGCTGGAATACAGGTAACCGATACCGTGACCCAGCAGCGGGCAAAGCCTGATCCACGCTACCTGGTGGGCCTGGGCAAACTCCAGGAAATTGTGATCATGGCTCTGGACAATGGTGCAGAAATGCTGGTTTTTAACCGCGAACTCTCAGCATCACAGCTAAGAGCAATAGCTGACACCACTGAGCTGAAGGTAATAGACAGGACAATGCTCATTCTGGATATCTTTGCGCAGCATGCAAAAAGCAGAGGTGGAAAGGTACAGGTTGAACTTGCGCAGCTCCGATACCTTCTCCCGAGGCTCGTGGGAAAAGGCACTGCCTTGTCACGCCTTGCCGGTGGAATAGGTACCAGGGGGCCAGGTGAAACCAAACTCGAGGTGGACAGAAGAAGAATAAGGCAGAGGATAGGTACTCTTAAAAAGAGCCTGGATCGAATGAAGAATGAACGCAAAACACGGCGAAAAAGGAGAAGACAAAAGGAACTTCCGGTGGTGTCGATTGTCGGCTACACGAACGTAGGCAAGAGCACCCTTCTGAACACCCTGACCAGGAGTGATGAGATCGCCAGAAACATGCTCTTCGCAACACTGGATCCAGTCAGCAGGAGATTGACCATATCCGATACAGCAGCCTGCATTCTTACTGATACGGTGGGATTTATACAAGATCTGCCACCGGAGCTTATGCGCGCTTTTTCGGCAACATTCGAGGAGATAAACGATGCCGACCTTATTCTCCATTTGGCCGACTGTTCCCACGCGAACTTTGAAAATCAGGTAGCCGCAGTCGATGATATTATGAGTTCTCTTGGACTGGACGAGATCCCCCGCCTGCTTGTCCTGAACAAAGGAGACCTGGTGGATCCTGAGACTCTCTCAAATATCGAGCGAAGATTCGGCACCTTTTCTATCTGTGCCACCGACCCGGAGTCCATGGGACCTCTTATCACAGCCCTCAGGAAGCGTCTTGAAATTGTAGCGAAAGGCGCCGGAGTCGATTGATATCTCTGTTAAGGAGACCACAGCTTCCCCTGAAAGCTGCCCCGCGAATGCAGCCTGTCCCTTATGCTGAGGATTAATTTCTGCCGTGCAGGCCACTGCGGAGCAATGATCAGATCATCAGGGGCATCTGCAAGGAGCCTGTGAATTACCATCCTCGGTGTCAGCCGCTCCAGAAAATCCGCAACCAGGATCGGATATTCGGCAGCGTCCAGCGTTACAATTTCCCCTTCCCTAAACTCATCTTCGATCTTCGTACCCCTGATTACCTGAAGATGATGGATCTTGACGCCTTCCAGCTCGTGTTCAGCAAGGAACCTCGCCGTATCCATCATCTCCTCATGCCCCTCTCCCGGAAGTCCAAGGATGATATGTGCACACACGGGTATACCCTTTTCTCCGGCCAGATGTCTGGCTCTTGTAAATTCGGCTACATCGTGTCCTCTTCCAATACGATTCATGGTTGTGTCAGAGGCCGTCTGGAGTCCCAACTCAAGCCATATCAGCTTCCTGCTCATGTAGGGCGCCAGGACGTCAATGATCTCCTCGTTTACGCAGTCTGGCCGTGTAGCTACAAACAGGCCGATGTTCCCCGGCATCTGTATCAGATCGTCTACGAGATCCCTGAAATCTTCTATAGGAGCATGGGTTCCCGTTCCGCCCTGGAGATAGATGATATATTTTGATTTTGGAGAATTTTTCAGATGGTCCTGGACCTGCTGTACAGGACCCTTCCCGCTTCGGGCATATTGCGGTACAAAACTTTCAGTGTTGCAGAAAGAACAACCCTCGACCCCGATAGTTCCATCGCGGTTCGGGCATCCGAAACCAGGATCGACGGGAACCTTTCTTATCGGCCTGCCGAAAATCCCTCTCAGGTATCCTGAAAGGGACCTGTAAGGGAGGTACTGCTGTTGACTCTTTTTCTTCATTCTGTTAGTCATTTACGGCTATTATGAATATATGGAGCGTATTTTTCCATAGATACCGTAATATTAAAGAACGCTCGGATCAATAAATTACATATTACCATCGCGCCCGAGCATGGGCGCCCGAATCAATGACATAAACCGTGAGTCATTGATCCGTGAGGAAAGGGGAAACGACGCTTTTCCCTTTCCGCGGAGCAAAAAGCCGTTCACGGACTTTTTGCGACCCTAACAACAATTATAAACTTCTGTTCTACGCTGATATATAAAGGAGTTCAATATGGGAGAGGAAATGAATCTTGACAAAATGAAGGTGGCCGAGCTTAGACAGCTGGCCAAGGAACTGGGATTAAAGGGATATTCCAGCCTTAAGAAAGCGGACCTTATAGATAAGATCGCAAGCCACCAGGCTGAGGAACCTGCTGTTGAAGAAGCTCCAGCTGAAGAACCGGCAGCCGAAGAAGTTCCAGCTGAAGAACCGGCAGCCGAAGAAGCTCCAGCTGAAGAACCGGCAGCCGAAGAGGCTCCAGCTGAAGAACCGGCAGCCGAAGAGGCTCCAGTTGAAGAACCGGCAGCCGAAGAAGCTCCAGCTGAAGAACCGGCAGCCGAAGAAGCTCCAGCTGAAGAACCGGCAGCCGAAGAAGCTCCAGTTGAAGAACCGGCAGCCGAAGAAGCTCCAGTTGAAGAACCGGCAGCCGAAGAAGCTCCAGCTGAAGAACCGGCAGCCAAAGAGGCTCCAGTTGAAGAACCGGCAGCAGAGGAACCAGCCCCAGAGGCTGTTGTTCTTACACCTGAAATGATCGCCATAAAGAAGGAGAAGCGCTCCCTCAAAGGCCAGATCGCAGATGCCATTTCAACCGGGGACAGTGAAAAAACAAAGGACCTTCGTAAAAGAAAGAAGGAGATCAGAAGGCTGCTTAAACGTAGGGCTGGATAGTCAAAACCAGTTAAAAGTTTAAAGTTGAACGCTTTATGGGGTCTGCTCATAAAATTGAGTCTGACCCCATTTTTTATTAACCTTCAACCTTTAACTTTCAACATTAAACTTCCAACTGCACAAATATACTAAAGACACTACAGGATCTTGTTGAGGGGATACTCCACGATCCCCTCTGCCCCGCTCTCGAGCAGATCCGGTATCAGCTTCCTCATTACCTGTTCAGAGATGACCGACTCTACCGAATACCAGTCACTTGCGTGGAGGCCTGCAACCGTGGGGGCGTTGAGGCTGGGGAGTATCGCTACAATAGCCTCCAGGTTATCACGGTGAACGTTCATTTTAATGCCCACCATCCCGGAGGCCTTCTCGGCTCCCCTTAACAGCATGGAGATCGTGTCGATCTTCTTTCTTTTGAAAGGGTACTCATAGGCATCCTTATTGGCAATGAGATACGGCATTGACTGCATTAATTCATGGATTATCTTCAGGCCGTGGGCCTTGATAGTACTTCCCGTTTCCGTCACTTCCACGGCTGCATCAGCAATGCCCTCAACTACTTTTGCCTCTGTAGTTCCCCAGGAATAATCCACCTTTACATCTATATCCCGCTCTTCGAAGTAACGCTTGGTGAACCCAACCAGCTCGGTGGATATCCTCTTGCCCGCGAGATCTTCTATTGTTTTGAAAGGGCTGTTTTTGGGTACAATGAGAACCCACCTTGCAGGGCGGGAGCTGACTTTCGAATAGGTGAGTTCCTCGACCCATATAACGTCTGATTCATTTTCAAGGATCCAGTCCCTGCCGGTGATGCCCGCGTCCAGTATTCCCTCCTCCACGAACCTGGACATCTCCTGTGCTCTGACCAGAGAAAAGGATAACTCCTCATCGTCCACTGTTGGAAAATAATTCCTTGAACCCCTGCTGATCCTCCACCCGGCCTTTTTGAAGAGCTCTATTGTCGCTTCTTCCAGGCTCCCTTTGGGGATCCCTACCTTGAGTTTCCTGTCGTTGTTGTTTTCTGCCAAGATAATCCTCCTGGTATTTATTAGTTGAAAGTCAAAAGTTGAAGGTTGAAAGTTGATGAGTTAACAAAAAGTCATCAGCGCGCCCATTGAGGGCGCCCAAATCAACGGCTTGCATATTATCATCGCACCCGAGTGTGGGTGCCCGAATCCATAACCAGCAACGTGAGTTATGGATTCGTGAGGGTAGGGAAAACGACGCTTTTCCCTGCCCGGGGAGCAAAAAGCCACTCATGGACTTTTTACGACTCTGTAAAGGTTCAACCATGATGTTAGATATTGAATCTTATCTGTATAACATCACCGTCCCTGATCACATAATCCTTTCCTTCAACCCTCAGTCCCCCCGATCCCCTTGCTTCGGCGAGCCCACCGATGGAGCAAAGCTCATCCCAGGACAGGGCTTCGGCTCTGATAAAGCCTCTCTCCATGTCGGTATGGATCTTCCCGGCAGCCTTAACTGCTGTGGTCCCATCCGGCACAACCCAACCCCTGATCTCTTTATCGCTCACCGTGTAGAATGTTACGAGGTCAAGCATTCTGAAAACTGATGCAATAAACCTCTCTTTCGACTGCATGTCAAGGCCTAAATCCTTGAGGAAGGGTTCTCTTTCCTCAGTCGGTATCTCCAGAAGCTCTATCTCGGAAAGACCGCAGATCTCCATGTACGATGCTCCCGAGTCACTGCATTTTCTCTCCAGTTCCGGATAAGTTAATTCTCCTGCCCCCTCTTCGCCAACGTTAGCGATAACCATGAGGGGGAACATAGTCATAAATTGATACCCTGATATGTCTTTTCTGTCCTCGGCGGTAAGTTCCATGTTCCTGATGGGATTGCCCTCTTCAAGCTGCGCCTTTATCTTTTCCAGAATGAGGGCCTCTCTGGACGAAAGCTTCCCCTCTTTTGCCAGCCGCTCCATGCGGTTCTCTACGGGCAGTTGATCCGTAAGGCAGAATTCGTCTGAAAGAGAAGATAGTTCTTTGAGGATCTCGTCGGCGGACCGACACTGGGTGGCCATTGGCCCCCAAAAACCTCTCAGGACCAACACCATGGCATCAAGACCCGCGGCCCTGCTTGCTGTCTGCGATCTGATGCCCCCGCCCTCCTCCGGCCTCAGATCACCCAGTTCGACAATTTCAAGCTGTACAGTAGTGTGCTTTTTGGGCCGGCAGACATCAACCAGGCTGTCAAGGCGCTTATCATCAAGCTTGAGAGATCTGATCTCGGGTCCTGCTTGCCTTTCAGACAGACTCAGGTCCTCTGACAGAAGAGAAAGGATGGTAGTGACACCGGATCCTGAATAACCAGCTAGTCCTACTTTCATTGCCAAAAATCCCTTTAGAAATAACTTTCTAGATCAAGCAGGCCATGATACTACAATATTTTAAGTAACGATTGTAATAATTTAGCGAGTTTCAGGTTTCATGTTTCACGTTTCAAGCAATACAGATAAATGCGATTCGTTACCTGAAACTTGGAACCTGTAGCTTGAAACTGATCTCATTATGGAAAACTTCACCCCATCATACCTGAAGCTGGACCGAAATGATCTCGAGAGCCGTGTAAAAGCCCTGAACGATCTCGCCTCTCCGTGTACCCTCTGTCCAAGGGTGTGCAGATCGGAAAGGCGTTCAGGCGACAAGGGTTACTGCAGGACTGCCATTTCGCCGGTGGTCAGTTCGGCAAGCCCCCACTTCGGTGAGGAATCTCCACTTGTGGGCCATGGGGGTTCAGGCACTATCTTTTTCACAAACTGCAACTTGTGCTGCAACTTCTGCCAGAATTACGATATCAGTCAGCAGGGGATCGGTGAGACCATAAGTGTCGAGGACTTGGCGGGCCTTATGATCCTCCTTCAGAAAAAAGGCTGTCACAACATCAACTTCGTTTCACCGACTCACCAGGTTCACGCGATTGTGGCGGCCCTCCCGCTGGCTGTAGATGCCGGGCTCAGCGTACCGCTTGTATACAACACGGGAGGATATGATTCAGTCCAGACTCTGGGGCTACTGGAGGGGATCATCGATATATACATGCCGGACCTGAAGTTTATGGACCCTGATGTAGCCCTTTCCCTGGCCGATGCTCCTGACTATCCCGATGTAGTCAAAACCGCAATTATCGAAATGTATCGCCAGGTCGGTGACCTGGTTACTTCTTCAGAGGGCATCGCCTGGAGAGGACTTCTCGTAAGACATCTTGTTCTGCCCCACGACCTGGCAGGCTCCGAGGAGACATTCCGCTTCCTTGCAGCGGAGGTCTCCCCCAATACATACCTTAACGTTATGTCTCAGTACAGACCATGCTTCAGGGCAGTTGGTAAGGCGAAGATAGGTGATCATCTAAAGACCAATAAATATAACGAAGCTCTTGCCATGGCAAAAAAAGCAGGTCTTTCCCGGCTTGACGAGAGACATCCTGGAAGAATAGTTTTCTGATCATACCTCCCTGAATAACCGCTCTCAAAAAAAGGGGAATTCACTGAAACTCCGCTCTAATAATGGCTTCAGGGGGCATTTGGGGACATTTTTCTTGACATATTCGAAACAACGTTTTAATATCAATTCACACTGGAAGTACGTTCCAGCACTGATTGGCCAATACTCCCTAATTATCAACATGTTGCGATGTCAAAAAAGTGGTTTATTGGCCAAATTTGGTGTCTGGAAACGGGTATTACCGAAATAATGCTCCGCCATTAGCGGGGCCAGGCTGCACGACATAATCCCTTGTGAAAGGAGGTGGAGCCAGACAGCCGCAGCCGAGCTGACCTTAGGAGAAAGGGTCAGCGCGGTCGAGTTTTCTCTTGTCAAAGAGAGGGCTATTTGGATTCTCAATGGACATCCGGCTACCTCTTGTTATTACCGGATGACCGACACAGCAGCACATAAATACAGGATTAAACATGCTCAAGGCTGCTGTGAGCTTTAACTCAGGGAAGGGAGCTATACTTCCCCCTAAATTTCGGAGGATTAGATGGAACAAAATGTTGGTAATAGATGGCGGTTCGTCGGTGCGGCGCTTGTTATGCAGCTCTGTCTCGGCGTGCTCTATTCGTGGGCCGTCTTTAGAGGTCCGCTGACCTCTCTGTACGGTTGGGACAAGGTTCAGACCATCGCCCCGTATCGATGGTCGGTTCTTATGTTCACGGTCGCAATGATCATCGCTGGTTTCTGGCAGGACAAAAAGGGACCCAAGCTGGTAGGTAGTGTGGGTGGTGCACTGATGGGAACTGGTATTCTCCTGTGCGCCTTCATCGGCAAAACTGTCGGTGGATTGATCTTTGCCTACGGTATTCTCGGCGGCCTGGGTGTTGGTTTTGCCTATGTTACGCCGATCGCGACCTGCGTGAAGTGGTTCCCGGACAAGCGTGGAATGATCGTTGGTCTCGCGGTTATGGGCTTCGGCGCAGGATCGCTGATCTTCGCACCTCTTATTGAGAGGCTGATCGGTGACAATCCCGATATGTACGCAACCACGATCCCCAGGACATTCATCATCCTGTCGATCGTTTTCTTCATCTGCGTTATCGGTGCTGCTCAGGTATACAAGGTTCCACCCGCAGGATGGACTCCACCCGGTTGGACTCCCCCAACCTTAGCTCCTGGAACCAAGGAAGATTACACTCCTGGTGAGATGATAAAGACCTGGCAGTTCTATGTACTCTGGGTTATCTACTTCCTTGGAACCTCAGTGGGTATCACCGCTATCGGACAGGCGAAACCCATTATTGTTGAGCTTTCCAAGGGCGCGGCCGCCATGTCAGGTGGTACTGCTCTCGGCCTTATGTCGCTCTTTAACGGTGTCGGGCGACTGGTATGGGGAACCACATCCGACAAGATAGGCCGAAACTTCACCACAGTCATGATGTATGCAGGTTACATAATTGCCTGCCTGTTCCTGCTCAGGAACGCCACAGGCTTCTGGTCGGTTCTGGTCGGTCTGTGTGTTGTGGGCTTCTGCTACGGTGGATACCTCGCCATGATGCCCTCCTTCACCGCTGATTACTACGGCGCGAAGAATATCGGTGCCAACTACGGTATCATGTTCACCGCCTGGGGCATCTGCGGATTTACGGTTCCGAAGTACTTCGCCGGAATCATGAAGGGCGCCAAGGAAGCCGGCAATATCGCTGCTGGATACAACCAGGTTTACTTCACCCTGGCTGTGATGTCTGTTATCGGTATCGTTCTTGCCCTCGCGGTAAGAGCACCGGCTGCTGTAACAACAGCTCCTGCTGTAGGAGACTAATTAACCCTTACCAAGCTTTACCAAACAAAAAGGCGGCCCCTGATGGGGCCGCCTTTTTTTATCCGTTAATCAGTCCTGGCTTATCGTCTGCCAGCTGCTCTTTTGGATGCTTTCAGGGGATTTACCTTCTTGCCGTTCCCGTTCGAGATCTCGGCCACAACGTGAGTTGCGTAGTTACACGAGCCATGGTTCCACTTGGATGCCGGACTGGCGCTTGTCCTGCAGTAGAAATCTTCATCAATCTCGGCGATATGATCGCAGCCATCACAGGCCTCCACCACCGGCTCACAGTGACCACCGTTGAAGGTGCAGCCCTGCTTGGCCATGAAAATGCAGTCGATTTCCTCCTTGAGTACATTACAGATCATCTTTTTCCTCCTTATATTCTTGTTATTGTCACAAAAAGTCCATCCTCAGCTTTTTACAAAAACTCGATGTTTATATACCTTCTTCAGGGAAAAGGCAAGTTTTTTCCTGGCGTTCTCAAGGCGCCTGGAAAATAGAAATCGAAATTTAAAAATACAGACAAGGACAGATTATTAGATACTAATTACAGCTCACCCCTATTTCTTTAACTTTGACGTCTGGTGCTCTGAGGCCAAACGCCTCATACTCTATACCCTCTGTGATTTAAACCCATTTTCCAATTTCCAATCTCTAATTTCCATTGATACAATAGGAAGTGGGACTATACTAATCAGAACCAGCTAACAAAAATAATTCAGGGAACCATGAAGAAAAAACTACTACTCCACATATGCTGCGCACCAGATGCCACTGTCGGTATCGAAGATCTGGCTGATGACTATGATACCGTAGGCTTCTTTTACAATCCCAACATCCATCCTGAAACGGAATACGAAAAGCGACTTGATTCCACAAAAAGCCTGGCCGCTGCAGCTGGTCTTCCCCTCGAGGAAGGACAGTACGACGATGACAGGTGGTTCGAAACTGTAACAGGTCTCGAGGCGGAACCGGAAAAGGGGCTACGATGCGATGCCTGTTTCCGGATAAGGATCGAGGAAACTGCAAGGACAGCCCGGAAAGAGGGTTTTGAAATAATTGCAACTGTCCTGACAACAAGCCCCCACAAGGACGCTGAGAAGATAAACAGCATCGGACAGGAGATTGCTGATGCGTATGGTCTCGAATATCTGCCGACAGACCTGAAGAAGAAGAACGGTTTTTCCCGAAGTGTGCAGCTGAGCAGGAAGTATAACCTTTACAGGCAGAACTACTGCGGGTGCATATTCAGCAAGACCAGGGAATAGCCGCCCCCTCCATTTGAATTTCAGCCACACGATCCCATAAAATAACCTGTTAAAGAGCAACATCCCCATGATACGGCACTGTGCGTGTATTTCCAGGTATAAGCGGAAAGTGTCAATTTACCGTCTCACTTTTCCACAGGCGTGGAAAGGTTGTGGATTACTATATGGTCTATTCTGGTTTTGAGCAGGTGATCTCTTGCTGGTAACCTGGAAAAATTAGATATCAGTGTTCATCGAGGGGCTCTACTTTTACCCTCTTTATCTGCCTTTCGTTCGAGCTTGTAACCGTAAATCTTATTCCCTTTACCTCGACGCTTTCGCCCGATTCGGGCACCTTTCCCATTGCCTCCATGATAAGGCCCCCCACCGTCTTCGACGGGATCTCTTTATCCTTTAGCTCGGGCATGACTCTTTTCAGGTCATCAATCGTAGTGAGTCCAGCCACCTCCAGGCTGCCTGAAGGCAGGCGCCTTATCATTACCGCATCCCGGTCGAATTCGTCCTGGATCTCACCTACTAACTCCTCCAGGATGTCCTCCAGGGTTATTATTCCCTCTGTACCGCCGAACTCATCCACAACGATCGCCATGTGGATCCCTCTTTTCTGAAAATCCCTCAGCGCCTGCCCCAGGGTAGCCGTCTCGGGCACATAGTACGGAGGGTGCAGATGGTGCTTTAACCTGTAATCTTCCTGTTTTTCAGAAGGTCTCAATAGAAGATCCTTCACGTGGAATATTCCTACCGTTTCATCCATGGTTTCCTGGTAGACCGGCAGCCTGCTGTGGCCGCTCCTCCTTGCAAGATCAACTACCGTACCAACATCTTCATTCAGGTCAATCCCAACCACTTCTGTCCTGGGGACCATAATGTCCTTTACAGTTCTTCTGCCGAAGGAAAAGACCTTGTCGATCAGGTCCGCCGGATGTTTCTCTATTCCACCCTCCCTGGCACTGGAGGCAACCAACATCTCTATTTCTTCAGCTTCTATCGGCGCAAACTCCTGCTCTGGATCGCCCCCTGTGGCCCTTATGAGGGAATGGGCCATCCAGACAAAGAACCGTGTGGCCGGCCAGGTGATGTAGTAAAACAGGGCAAGGGTAGTGGCAACAGACTTGATATAGCCCTGGGCATACCTTCTGGCCATTACCTTTGGGCTTATTTCGCCGAACACGAGGATGACCAGCGTCATCACGCCAACGGCTACGGGGATCCCCCTTCCGGGGTATATACGTGAGGCTATATCTGTAGCCAGGGCAGAAGCGCCGATATTAACAAGGTTGTTACCTATGAGTATCGAGGTCAACAGGCCACTGGGATTGTTCAGCCAGATTTGAGTTGCATTCAGCCTTTTACCCCGGCCTTGGAGGATCGTCTCCAGCTTCGCTCTTGAGAGGCTTACGTATGCTGTCTCGGATCCGGAGAAATACCCCGAGAAAACCACGCACAGCAAAAGCGTGACCCACTCCCAGGTTGGAACAGCTGCCATAAACACTCCGATCAGATGCCTTCCGCGTAATCTTCAGGCTCAACGTACGGTGTATAAGGCTCTTCTTGAGACCGGCAGAAGTGGACAACTTGATTCACCACTTCATCAGGATCGTCGGTCATGATCAGGAGATCCAGCTCCTCCGATCCCAGATATCCACGGTCAACCATATTGTCCAGCATCCAGTGATAGAGCCCGGCCCAGTAGGTGCTGTCAAAGAGGATGATAGGAAACTTCTGCATTTTGCCCGTCTGCTTGAGGGTGAGTGATTCAAAGAGTTCGTCCATGGTCCCGAACCCCCCCGGCATGATTATGAAGGCCTTGGAATACTTAACGAACATCACCTTCCTTATAAAGAAGTAGTGAAAGTTGAGAAGAGTCTTAACGTATTTGTTGGGCTTCTGCTCTGTGGGCAGTGTGATGTTGAGGCCGATTGAAACGCCGTCCGCCTCAGTGGCTCCCCTGTTGGCCGCCTCCATTACTCCCGGGCCGCCTCCGGTAATTACCGCGTATCCCTCTTCACAAAATCGCCGCGCAATATACCGTGCGGCTTTATAAACAGGGTCCCTGGACTTGGTTCTGGCAGAGCCGAATATGGTGATTGCATCTGGCATATTCCACATCAGCTCAATGCCAGTGACCATCTCGGCCATGATCCTGAAGACACGCCGGTTGTCCATCTGTGACTTGGACAGCCTGTCCAGAGATGGTTTTATTTCTTGCTGTACAATATCGTCCAACAGGGCCTTGATAATTTTTGCCGTTCCGTCATCAGCCACTTTAATCTTCCTTTCTGCCTGAGGAAATCGGAGTGTTTTCCATGAATCTAACAGATGACATCTCGGGTGGCAATGCCAGTAACCCCCTGGTAAATGCCGTAATAGCCCTGAGCTATGCGCCTTGAGCTTTGGGCTCCGAGCATTGAGCTACGTGTAACAAAAGCACTATGTGGCATGTATATTGGCTGAAGCACACATCTGTTAGTATAGAGTTTAAAGCACACAGCTCACCGCTCAAAGCACAGAGTCCATATCTATTCTTCATTTACTTTCTATATTTTTGTGCTAGATTAGCACTCGAAAGGGGCCGATTGAGGGCCCCTTTGAGCCGTCCTGAGAAGTTGTGCAAAATGCACTCAATCCAGCACCTGGCAAGAGGGTGTAATATTGTCAACAGGAAAACAGAAAAAAAACATATTCGAACCCAAATGGCTTGCCTGGGAGATAACCGGGAAATGCAATTTAAACTGCATCCACTGCCGATCATCATCTTCCATGGGGTCTGACGAGGGCGATTTTACCCTGGACGAAGCCAAGGCCCTCATCGATGAAATAACATCTTTTGCAAAACCGGTAGTTGTCCTCTCCGGAGGAGAGCCGCTGCTTCGTAAAGATGTTTTCGAAATTGCTGCCTACGGTACCAGCAAGGGCTTGCGGATGGCTCTGGCAACAAACGGGATCTATATTAACGATGAGACATGCTCAAAGATCAAGGAGTCCGGGATACGCATAGTCTCCCTCAGCCTTGACGGCTCCACGCCTGAGATACACGACGATTTCCGAAAGCAGCCAGGAGCTTTTGAAGCTACCTTGAGGGCTGCGCAGTTTCTTAAACATAACGACATCGAATTCCTTATTAATTCTTCCTTTACAAAACGAAACCAGGATGACATTCCCAACGTATACAGGCTTGCAAAGAAGATAGGCGCTGTTGCCTGGTACATGTTTATGATAGTACCCATGGGCAGGGGCGAAGAACTCATGGCCGAACTGATCTCCAAAGAGGATTACGAGGAAATCCTGAAGTGGCACTTCGAAATGGAGCTCGAGGAAAAAGAGATACTCGTAAGGCCCACCTGCGCTCCCCACTACTACAGGATAGTCCAGCAGGAGGCAGAAGCAAAGGGGATCGATTTTGAACGGCGCAACCTCAAGTTCGGCACCGGGGGCGCCAAGGGATGCATAGCCGCTCAGTCCATCGCGTTCATCGGAAGCCGTGGTGATGTACAGCCGTGCAGCTACTTCCCAACATCTGCCGGAAATGTAAGAGAGCAAACTTTTCAGGAGATATGGGAAACATCACCCCTGTTTAAGGATATTAGAAGCTTCAAGGATTACAAGGGCCGCTGCGGCTCGTGCGAATATCTCAGTGTTTGTGGAGGCTGCAGGGCCAGGGCCGACGTGATTCTGGATGATTATATGGAGGAGGAGCCCTTCTGTACTCATATTCCCAAGAAAATGCTGCGTGAGATGGCAAAGGAGAAGGCGAGCAATGAGTAATAATACTTTCCTGGATGCATGCTACAGGCGCCCCACATCCCATATCCCGATCTGGATAATGAGGCAGGCGGGGAGATATATGCCTCAGTATCAGGAGGTCAGAGGAAAGGTGGATTTCCTGACCCTCTGCAGGACTCCTGATCTTGCCACCAAGGTCACCCTTCTTCCTGTCGACCTGCTGAACGTGGATGCGGCAATCCTCTTTTCCGACATACTGATACCTTTAGAGCCGATGGGCATTCCCGTTGCCTTCGAAGATAAAAAAGGGCCCGTCCTCGGAGCTGTACAGGATGACAAGGCAATAGGCGCTCTGCGCTCCATCGAACCGGAGGAAGACGTACCCTTCGTTCTTGAGGCCATTCGTCAGATCAGAGGGGAACTTACCGGACGCGTTCCCCTTATTGGATTTGCCGGCGCACCTTTTACGCTGGCAACTTACGCAGTGGAGGGGGGCACGACCAAAAGCTTTCACAACATTAAGGGCATGATGTATTCCAGGCCTGATCTTCTTTCAGACCTCCTGGACCTTCTGGCGGATGTTGTGATCTCTTACCTCAACGCCCAGATAAAGGCAGGGGCCCAGGCGGTACAGATCTTTGATACATGGGGCGGAATACTGGCCGATCCTGAATATATCAAATTTGCCCTGGAGCCCACCAGGAAGGTCATCTCCGGGCTCGATCGGAGCAAAGTCCCGGTAATCTACTATCTGAATAACGGCGCTTACCTGGCTCATCATCTCGAGGATCTGGATGTGGATGTAATTGGGATCGACTGGCGCCAGGACATAGGGCATGCACGCAGCACGCTGGGCAAAACCAGGGGAATTCAGGGCAATCTGGACCCGACGGTCCTGTTCGCCTCCAAAGAGGAAATCGCCAGAAGAGCTCACCAGCTTATTGATGATGCAGGGCCGGAACCCGGCCACATTTTCAACCTGGGGCACGGAATCCTCCCGCCGACGCCCATGGAGAATGCCATTTCGCTGGTGGAGGCAGTTCACTCTCACAAACGCTGAAAGGCTGTATGGAACATCGGTCCAGCAGTATAGCGGTACTTCTCCTCAACATGGGGGGGCCTGACTCACTGCTGGCAGTAAAACCCTTTCTTGAAAACCTGTTTTCTGATCCGGCTATTACAGGCCTGCCCCGTTTTCTTCGTCAACCGCTGGCGGCTATACTCTCCTCTTCCCGGGCAAAGAAAGTCACTCCCCGCTATGATCTCATAGGCGGCCGAAGTCCCTTAAACAGCATCACGAAAAAACAGTGCGATGTCCTTGAATCGGAACTGACTGACAGGGGCCTGGATTCGATCTCTGTGAGGCCAGCCCTTCGTTACTGGCACCCGTTTATCAGCGAGTCTGCAGCCTGGGTACGGGAAAAGGAAGCGGAAAAAATAATCGCCCTCTCTCTCTATCCCCAGTTCTGCAGGGCAACTACCGGGACCTGCCTTGATGAGCTGAAAAGTACTCTCGGCGCCAATGACATGCTGCATATGGTTGAGGTTGTGGACAGGTGGCCTGTAAATCCAGGATACATAGGAGCCCTGGCCGGCACTGTAACCGAAGCACTCCAAAGCATACCGGAACCGGAAAGGGATGACACAGTAATACTCTTTTCTGCTCACGGTGTTCCGCAGTCTCTTATCAGAAAAGGAGATCCCTACCTGGCTGAGACAACACAGACGGTTAAAAGCGTCATGAGAATCCTTGGGGACCGCCCAAATACCCTTGCCTTCCAGAGCCGCCTGGGTCCGGTCAGATGGCTCGAGCCATCACTGTCTGACGCTCTTGCACAACTGGCTAAAAAAGGAAAGCCTCCGGTTGTAGTAGTTCCTGTCTCCTTCGTTTCAGACAACATTGAAACCCTTTACGAGCTTGATATCCAGCACAAGGAGATCGCCGGGGACCTGGGTATCAAGACGTACGTCAGGGCCCCCGCTTTGAATACAAGGCCCGATTTCATAGCGGCCCTCGCTGATCTGGTTTTTGCAAAACTGAAGTAATTTTCGTTGACTTTGCAAGAAGTCATCAACGCGCCCATTGAGGGGCGCCCAAATCAATGACTTGCAGTGCAAGTTATTGATTTGTGAGGAAAGAGAAAATGACATTTTTCTCTTTCCGCGGAGTAAAAAGCCATGGATGGACTTTTTACGACCCAAACATAATTAAGCATGTCATCTGAATCAAAAACCAGAGTAGTAATCATCGGCGGAGGTATCTCCGGCCTCGCTACAGCCTATTTCCTGCTCAACATGGCAAAAGATGCCGGGAATAAAATCGATCTTAGCCTTCTTGAAAAGGAAAACCGCCCTGGGGGCAAGTTCATAGCCCGCATGGAGCAGGGTTACACAGTCGAGGGTGGGCCAAACGGATTTCTGGACAGTAAACCGTGGACCCTGGATCTTGTCCGAAGCCTGGGAATGGAAAACATGCTCCTGCCCAGTAACGATTCGGCTCGAAAGAGGTTCATTTTCTCCAGAGGAAAACTGGTCCGTCTGCCGGAGTCGGTCCCGTCCTTTATTAAATCTCCATTGATCTCGATTCCCGGTAAGGCTCGTTTTCTTGGAGAGTTAACAGCCAGGCCCACACCTCCCGGAGCGGATACGACCGTTGCTGAGTTCGGACGAAGGAGATTGGGACAGGAGGCCGTAGACCGCATACTGGACCCCATGGTATCGGGCATCTTCGCAGGTGACCCGGACAAGATGAGCCTGAGGGCAAGCTTCCCGAGAATAGCGGAACTGGAGGAAAAGTACGGTGGGCTCTTCAAGGCTCTTGTCGCACTGGCAGCGGAAAGAAAGCGGGCCAAAAGAAGAGGTGACGTGGTCGTTTCCTCCTCAGGTCCCGCCGGGCCGGGTGGCGTCCTCACCTCTTTTAAAGGAAGTATTTCCGATCTTACTGACAGACTGGCGGCAGAACTCGGGGAAAGGGTCCGGTTCACATCCACCGCCTCCCGGATAACCTTTGACAACGGCTCCTATACAATAACCGCATCTGACCAGACCTATCATGCAGACGCGGTTATTCTTGCGGTACCGGCATACGAAGCAGCCGGACTTCTCGAGAACATATCACCAAAGGCCTCTGAGCTGATAGGGCAAATACCCTATTCCCCCATGGCAATTGTCGGACTTGGGTACTCAGAAAGCAGGCTGGGATCTGTCCCCGATGGTTTCGGGTACCTGATCCCGGGCGTTGAGGAGCGCCGCATCCTGGGGGCACTGTGGACTTCCAGCATCTTCCCCGGACAAAGGGCTCCGGAGGGTAAGGTGCTTTTAAGAGTAATGGTTGGCGGTGCCAGAGACAGGGAAACACCCGGTCTTCCCGATGATAAACTTATGGATACAGTGTTGTCTGAACTTCATCATACGATGGGTCTTTCAGCTGAACCCGAGTTCTCCACCAGCTTCCGCTGGGAGAGGGCGATACCCCTTTACACACTCAATCACCTAGACAGGCTCACAGAGGCTGAGAACAGTCTGGCCGAGGGGATCTTTCTTGCCGGAAACGCCTACAGGGGAGTTGGTATCAACGATTGTGTGAGGGAGTCTGAAAAGACCGCACTGAAAGTATTGGAAGCGCTCCTCTAGTCTCCTGAACTGCTTACATATGAGATGATCTTGCTCCTTGTGTCACTGTCTATTATCTCGAACTTCATTCCATGAAGAAAACCTTCATCTGCTTCCTTAATATAGATAACCTCCGCCCCGGCCACCAGCTGAGCGTCATCTCCCGGCAGCATGAATACAGTTTTTACAAGGTCGTTGATCTTCAGTTGCTCCTCCAGGATGACGCCAAGACCCCCCTCCCCTATCTCTGTCATCTCACCGGATGTCTGAAGCTTGCCGGTACTGATCTCGATCAACACGGAACAGCTGACACGCCTGTAGGCTCTTGGAAAGCTCTCTATAAGACTCTGGACTCGATGGTACAAAAGCCTGGGATCGACTGGCTTTAACAGGTAATCATCGCACCCGGCATCAAGAGCTTCATCGATAATATCCACTCCTTTAGGTACCGTCAGAACGAGTATGGGGATATCCGCGCACTTCTCCATGGTCCTGATCTCGCCTATCAGGTCCAATCCGTGAACATCTGGGGCCGTGAGATCGATAATCACAAGATCGATATTATCCCTGCTTGCCAGCGCCTTTACACCATCTTCAGAACTGGAAACGTCCGTCATTTCGTAGCCGTACTGTTCGAGAAGTTCCGACAGTTGTTCCTCCCCGCTTGAGGATCCATCAACATAAAGTATGCTCTTTTTTGACAATGTGCCTGCCATTTTTTCTTCCTCTGCTTTAAGGAAACTCCCGCCTTCCAGGCCAGGCGGTCCAAGGATAGTATTAATCGCAAGTTGTTAATTGCCAGTTGTTAGTTATTAGTCAACACCTAGCCCACTCTATATACAACAAACAACTATCAACCAACAACTAACAACTATGTTTATTCAACCTTCAATTCGTTCAAGTACGCACATTCTCCTGAGAGCGGACATTCGGTGCATAGTGGATTTGAAGGGCGGCATACAGTTCGTCCAAGCTTGATAATATTCAGATGGATCTCCAGATAGTCCGCCTCCTGGAAGAACTCTTCGAGCTCATCGTGGGCTTTTCCCCTGCCGGCTTTTTTACTTAACAGGCCTAGCCGGCCGCAAACCCTGAAAACATGAGTGTCCACGGGGAACGCAGGAATACCGCAGGAAAAGAGGAGCACACATGCAGCTGTTTTCGGGCCGACTCCAGGCAGTGACAGCAGAAATGATCTGGCATCCTCTCTTGACATGGTTTTGAGATTATCAAAACCGGAGCAGTTATCTTCTTCACACGCTCCTTTAAGGACCTCCATGATCCTTACACTCTTGGTGGGACCGAGTCCAGCTGGAGAGATCGCTTCTTCCAGATCTTCAATGTTTCCACGAAGTGCATCTTCCCATGTACTGTACCTGCTCCTGAGTGCCCGGTACGCCCGGTCGCGATTCACATCAGTGGTGTTTTGTGAAAGGATAGTTGCAATCAGCTCATCCAGAATCGGCCTTTTGGTCCGCTTTTCTGGAATACCGAATTTCTTTCTTAATTGGTTTCTGATGGTTGTCGGAGTGATACTGGTTTGCATTTTTCCCTTTAGGATAGTTTCTGCTTTCTAGTGAGCATATACTTATGCTCGTTCATATCCAATGTAAGAACAACTAGAAACTAGAAACCAAAAACCAGAAACTAGCAGTAACGCAGAGTGACCCTGTAAGCCGAGTTCTGTATCCACCTTCGCCGAGGCTACGGTGGATGGTGGCCATTCATCTGGGATCGGTGTTGCCACCGACCTCTAGCGGCCTACCCGGGAACTTCGGGCGGGTCACCCTCGAACATTCCTCTATTTGGCCTTGCACCGGATGGGGTTTACCTAGCTGCCGACGTCACCACCGACACTGGTGAGCTCTTACCTCACCCTTTCACCCTTACCCACCTTCGCCCAAGGCTATGGTGGGCGGTCTGCTCTCTGTGGCACTTTCCCTGGGGTCACCCCCGGTCCGCGTTACGGACCATCCTACCCTGCGGTGCTCGGACTTTCCTCTCCCTCGACAGGCTCGGGACAGGCCCTGACCTGATAAGGAAGCGACCACCCGGATCACTCTGCTTTACTATTTTAACCAAATTAACGCGTATGGCAATGATCTAGTTTGATGGTACGAAACAACAAAGACACAATAAATACAAATTTTCTTAGTTAGAAATTATACAGTAGCAGGAAAAGAGGCGAGGAAAAACTGGTCAGATGCGAGGCCCGACTGAGGAGCCAGCCGGAAACGTATATGTAATACGTTGAGGATTGGCGACGAGAGAGAACAAAGTAAATAACCTTTTATCGCCGCTGAAATTCAGGCTCCTCACAGTGCACTAGATTCAAGGCAGTCACGCCGTTGGCGTGATCGAGGATTGGCGAATGCCGATAATCCCGCGTTCCGCGGGACTGTGAGAGCCGCATAAACCCTAGAGAGTGACTGATCCCCGTGCAGAGATGGCCATATTAGCCAACCGATCCGCCTCAACATTCTCCTCACGTGGAACATGACTATATGAAACCGACTCCAAACAACCCGCAGCTTTCTGAGCCATCGAAAAGAGAGTCCTGAGGTCTTCATTTTTCACGCGATACTCACCTGTCATCTGTTTTATCATGAGTTCGCTGTCCGAATAAATCTCTACCACCTTGATGTTCAGATTGTTTGCCATTTCCAGCCCCAGGAGCAGCGCTTTGTATTCAGCCACATTGTTGGTAGCGTTGCCGAGGAATTCTCCTCTTCCTGCCGGCTCACAGCCGGGTAGTTTCATGTAGGCTCCCGCTCCTGCTTCGCCTGGATTTCCCCTCGCAGCACCGTCAACCCATAGTTGAGCCTTGGTGCTCACTGTCATCTCAATCCCTTTAGATGCTCTTACAATAATGTCTGAAAGATACTCCTGTGTCAGTCCGGGGAACTCCGCAAGGGTCTTCCCTATGTCCATGGTCCCGGCAAGGTGTCTGAGAACCGATGAGTCATCAATTTTCTTCGACATAGATTATTCTGCTGCAGTTAGGACACTGGTGGACGTTACCCTGGGCGAGGACCTGATTGTAAAGCTGTGGTGGTATTGTCATGAAACATCCACTGCAAACCCCGCCGGTCACGTTAACTACGCCCTGCCCGCGGTGACGTATAAAGACTTTCTGGTATCTTTCCATCAGTTCAGGGTCCACCAGGCCTGCCTCAACCTCTCTGTTTTTTTCCAACTCCCCACGATCTCCTGCAATGCTTTTCAGCTTTTTGTCAGCTTTCGCCCTGGTTTTTTTCAGGTCTTCGGCTTTTAACTGTATCTCCTGGTCCAGCTCATCAACTTTCTCCTGGATACCCAGGGACTGTTCAATCAGTTCCTTCATCTCGCCATCCAGTTCGCCCCTGCGCTTTCTCGCTATCTCTCCCTCACGCTGTACAGCCCTGTGTTCCCTCTGCGTCTTGACAATAAGCATGCGGGATTGCGACCTTCGCATCTGATCCCTGGCCTCCTGGAGTTGGATCTCAAGCTCCGTTTCCTTTTTCGACAGCTCATTAAGTTCTGAAGTTACCTCATCTCTCTGTCCTTCAAGGATTACAATTTCTTTTTCCTGCTTCGTTAATTCCAGGGGGATCGCTTCTTCCTCCCCCTGGAGGGCAACGATCTTTTCGTCTGTTTTCTGCAGGTTAATCAGGCGTTCAAGCATGGTGTCCACAATTATTCTCCTCCTACAATTTTCAAGCCCATAACAACATTGTATTATCCATCAGGCCCGGGTTATGACTTTGAATGGGTCTTCCTCTTGTGCATAAAATATTTCAATTTCAGCGCCGGTTTTTTTCAGAGCCGTGTTCAGTGTTTTACCGAACTCTTTCATACCGTATCTCTCTGGGGCAAAATGTCCAAAATCAATAACAGGCAGATCAAGTTCGTCAGCTTGCCTGGCATCGTGATACTTCATATCCCCTGTCAAGTAGGCGTCCGCACCGCCTGCCGAAGCAGTGCCGACAAGGGATGCACCACTCCCTGAACAGATCGCCACCCTTTGGATCTTCCGGCCTTTCTCGCCGACAACAGTCACAGATCCTGTTTCGAACAGATCGATCAGGGTATTTGCCAGCTTTCCCACGGTGGTTTCTTCGGGAAGGCTGCCGATAATACCAATGCCCTCGCCCATCCCGGAGCCGTGCAGGCTGTAAATATCTATCGCCGGCTCTTCATAGGGATGAACCCCGCGGATCGCATCGATCACGCTATCAAGTACATCACTGTTTGCTATCATCTCAAGACGGAGTTCGCTTGCTTCTTCAAATCTGCCCGGACTTCCTACGGCAGGATCCGTATCCTCCGAACCCATAAAAGTCCCAATCCCGGAACTTGCAAAAGAGCATCTTGTGTAGGCACCTATTTTACCGGCACCTGCCTCAAAGGCGGCTGTTCTGACTTCATCAAGAGAGTTTACAGGAACAAAAACCACGATTTTGAAATTTTCCGGGGTTCTGCCAGCCAGAGCAGTCAGGTCAGCCAGCCCAAGTAGGACAGCAAGGGAATTATTTATACCATTCTTTGCAGCATCAAGATTCGTGTGGGCGCAGTATACAGCAACCTTAAATTCCAGCGAGTATGCCACCGCCCGCCCCACAGGGCTTTCGGGATCTATGCTCGCCAGGGGCCCGTAGATAAGAGGATGGTGTGAAACTAACATCCCTGCACCGGCATCTGCAGCCTGCCTGATTGTCCTGTGGTCAGCATCCAGAGCTATCATAAGCCTTTCAATCTCCCACTGTCCGCTTCCGGACTGGAGGCCGATCGGGTCCTGGGGCACAGCTAGTCCCGGAGGAGCCAGCTCTTCAATGATCTTGACGATATCCGCTACAGTCAGCATTTCCACTCTTTGGCCAGAACGTAAAAAAGGTGCACCCTTCTTCGAGTGCACCTGTAATTTCCCAACAACTGAGAGGCCCTGTGCTGGTTTTGCCGTTCCCCCTCACACTTGCCTCCGGGGCCCTGGATCTCCAATACACAGCCGATCAGGTGAAAAATATAGCCTGCAGTCTTTCAATTTCCCGCTTCTCTCCTTCTTCGGAAAATAATGGTCAACTGGTGGGCCCACTCCGATTCGAACGGAGGACCTACCGGTTATGAGCCGGTGGCTCTAACCAGCTGAGCTATGGGCCCGAAATGTTAGTAACCCTTTTATAAAGCCTTGTCAACCAAGGCAAGTAATCAGGTCCTGGGCATTGGGCTGCAAGCAATGGGCTTCTAGCACAAGCCTGCGTGTAAAGGAAGCCTTCGAATCTGCATGCCTGCAGTATAACGCGCCCATTGAGGGGCGCCCAAATCAATGACTTGCACAGCAAGTCGTTGATTTGTGAGGAAAGTGAAAATGACACTTTTCGCTTTCCGCGGAGTAAAAAGCCATAAATGGACTTTTTACGATTATATCAATATCAATCTTCGTAGAAAGGTTTGAGCCTTTTGCATCGGCTCGGATGCCTGAGTTTCCTCAGGGCCTTTGCCTCTATCTGCCTGATCCTTTCCCGAGTGACTGAGAAGTTCTGTCCTACCTCCTCCAGGGTGTGGTCAGTTCTTTCATCGATACCAAACCGCATCTTGAGAACCTTTTCCTCTCTTGGAGTCAGGGTCTTGAGTATGCCTCTGACTTGCTCTCTGAGGTTGCCATGAACAACAGCATCTCCGGGAGAGATCACCTTCTTGTCTTCGATAAAGTCGCCAAGATGACTATCTTCCTCTTCCCCAATGGGGGTCTCCAGAGAAATGGGTTCCTTGGCTATCTTCAGCACCTTCCTGACTTTCTCAAGTGATAATTCCATCCTCTCAGCTATTTCCTCAGGCATGGGTTCTCTACCAAGTTCCTGAACCAGCTGTCTTGACGTGCGAATCAGCTTGTTTATGGTCTCTATCATGTGAACAGGTATTCTAATGGTGCGCGCCTGGTCTGCAATGGCCCTTGTTATAGCCTGACGTATCCACCACGTTGCATATGTTGAGAACTTGTAGCCCCTTCTGTATTCGAACTTGTCAACCGCCTTCATAAGTCCGATATTCCCCTCCTGTATAAGATCGAGGAACTGAAGTCCGCGGTTAGTGTATTTCTTGGCAATACTCACAACCAGCCTCAGGTTTGCCTCAACCAGCTCTTGCTTTGCATCCCGTGAGTAAACTTCTGCGATGCGGATCTTTTCCCCATCATCCATTATTTCATCACAGGACATTTTCGTATCCTGCTCGATGCTCTTTAGTCTCTTCTTGCATTCCCTCATCTGGCGACGGTACTCTTCTATCTGCACAATGGGCATACCTGCTTCTTTTACCATTGCCTTTTCCTCGCCATTTCGTACCCTTTTAAGCATAACCGTCATCCGCCATTCGGTCATTCCGGTCCTTCGCTGTATGCTGTTTATCCTGTTTCTTTCCCTTCGTATCTTGTTCTTTACTGCCGTTACCTTCGTTGCCAGGCGGACTATCTGCCGACTGTTGAGGCTAAAGTTTTCAATATCTTTTGCGATATCCCGTGAGAGCCGCTTCCTTTTCTTCAGGATTTCAGCTGTCTTCTTTTTGGATGCTTTTTTAAGTGTCTGATCCATCTCATCCAGGCGAAGTTTTCTTTTTTCAAGACGACTGAATACTTTGATCACTTCCCTGAGAGCTTCTTCCTCCCTGGCTTTTATTACCTCCGGATCCTCCGGGAGGACCTCCTCGACCACGCCCTCCTGAACATCGTTATCCTCAGCATCGTCGTTCTCATCCTCGAGGTTGTTTCCCTGGCTTGAAAATGTTTCCTTGAACTTGGCCTGGCCGATCTTGAAACGTTGTCCCAGAACTACTAGTTCCTCAATGCAGATAGGATTAGTTGCTATCGTCCCCAGAACATCTTTTTCGCCAGCCTCTATCCGTTTGGCGATCTCAACTTCCCCTTCCCTTGTCAGAAGGTTTATTTGTCCCATCTCCTTCAGGTACAGCCTGACGGGGTCATCGGTACGGCCGGCAAGTGTGGTTACCCGAACCGCCTTTTTCTCCTTTTTAACGGTGATGACCTTGCCTTCCTTGGTCTTCTCTTCAGGCAGGTCTGCCATTTTATCCTGAACCTGTATCTCCTGGTCCGAATCTACTATCTTTATCTTCATATCGCCAAAGATGACCATAACCTCATCAAGCTGGTCGGATGAGGTCAGCTTCTCAGGCAGGGCCTTATTAACCTCGTCGTAGGTGAGATACCCCTTCTTCTGCCCCCTGGATATGAGATCTTTGATCTCCTTTTTGCTTACGTTTTCCTTCATTCTAAGGCTTCTCCTCCCGGTGAGGTTGCAGGCCCGTTATCTTCTGTCTGGCTTCCGGTTTTTTCCTGCTCCCTCATGAGTTTTACAAGCTCCTGCGATTTTCTCGTCAGTTTACCGAATTCTTCTTCGTCGCCTTTTTTTTCAGCCTCCTGAAGTTTCTTTTTCGTTTCTCTGATACTGCTTTGAAGCTTTCTTTTCGCGAACCAACTGAGGCAGTCATCAAGCGCTTTGCCAGTTCCCTCTACAGGATCCTCCAGTGCCCATCCTGAAACCAGATCTTTCATTCGATCATCAACGCTGCTGATCAAGCTATTGAATGTAACACCGGAAAAAATCTTTTCAACTATTTTCGACAGTTCCGGGCTTCCCAGATCCTCGGAAGAGATCTGCTCTTTCACCTTTTGAACAGCAGCTGGATCCCGAACCATGATGTGAACAAGGAGTTCCTCTCTGCGATGAAGCCTCAGCTCTGGCTCCTGTTCCTGTTTCAGGCGTCTTTGATCCCGTGACTTTACGGATGTCAGCCTTGCCCTCAGGTCACCCTGTTCGATCCTCAGCTCTTCTCCAATCTCATTTAGATATAAGCCCAGGACAACCCTGTCTTTAATTTTAGCTAAATACGGAACAATTGCATCAAGAACCTTGAGTCGATCGTCAACACCTTCCTCTCCGAACTGTTCTCTGGCATCTTTCAGGACAAAGGAAATAATGGGTAGAGCTTGTGCTGTCTTTGCCAGCAGATCTTCCGGACCCTTTTTTTGAAGATAGCTATCGGGATCCTCTCCGGGCTCTAATGGAGCAACCCTGCACCGGAATCCCTCCCCCAGGAGAATCTCCCCACTGCGCATGACAGCCTTTCTGCCGGCTTCGTCAGCATCGAACAGAAGGACACAGTTGGTTGTCAGGCGACGAATTCTCCTGGCCTGCTGTTGGGTAAGCGCAGTTCCCAAAACTCCCACCACATTTCCGATGCCCGCCTGATGTAGGGCAATAACATCCAGATACCCCTCAACCAGAAGTACCTCCTCAGCTTCCCTTATATGGGGAGCGGCAATATCAATTCCGAAGAGGGAATCGCCTTTGTGATAGATCACTGTCTCGGGAGTGTTGACATACTTGGGGAGAGTCTCATCGAGAACCCTGCCACCGAATCCCAACACTCTTCCTGAAAGATCTCTTATGGGAAACATTATCCTGTTCCGGAAACGGTCATAAGGATCCTTGCCCTCACTCTCCACCAGAAGGCCGGACCCCACCGACTCCTTGAGACTCAGGCCTTCTTTCTTAAGAACCGGGGCTAATGCTCTCCATTCATCAGGTGCGTAACCGATCCCGAAGGTTTTACATGCCTCAGAGTGGATACCCCTGGATCCAAGATAATTTCTGGCCTGTTCCCCTGCCTTGTCTTTCATAAGCATACCAGCGAAAAAACCACCCGCAATCCTGTTTGCCCTGAACAGCTGATCTTTTTCTTCCCGATCGTGGTGCTCCCCCGTGCCTGTCCTTGGCAGTTCTAACCCGGCTCTGCCCGCCAACTTTGTTACTGCCTCTACAAAGGGGAGGCCTTCGTACAACATCACAAACCTTATGACATCCCCGCCGGTGTTACACCCGAAGCAGTGAAAGATCTGCCGAGTCGGATTGACCATAAAGGAAGGTGTCTTTTCCTGATGAAACGGGCACAGAGCCTTGAAGTTTGAACCCGATTTCTTAAGCAGCAGGTGCTGAGACACGAATTCCACGACGTCGTTTGCATCCTTCACACTCTGTATCGTGTCTTCTCCCCAACGCAAAAGTACTACTCCCTGACCTGGGCCACTGTTACACCGGCTCCGCCTTCTTCAGCCGCACCTGGCCGGCTTGAGACTACTCTGGGGTCCTTATCAAGAGATTCGGTAATAGCTTCCCTGAGCCTGCCGGTTCCCTTTCCGTGAATGATCCTAAGTGTCCTCCCGGGCCCCAGGATGAGCCTGTCCAGCACCATATCAACCGCCTCAAGGGCTTCGTGAACGGTAAAACCAAGGAGGTTTAACTCGCTCAGAACCCCTGAATCCCCTGTGTAGCCTGTCCTGGGTGCCAACTGCTCGTCTGGTCTGATATCGCCGGGATCCGCTAGGGGAGTCAGGTCGGAGACTGCCACCTTCATCCTGATACCGCCTGACTGCACCTCTGCATCCTTCCCCTGAGACATGACGGACGTTACCGTACCCTCCGCATCAATGGGCACCACCAGAACCCTGTCTCCCTTTTCTACAGGCCCCCCCCTGCCGATCCTGGGGGGAGGCGGGGGAAGCACCCTGTCCACCTCTTTTTCCAGTTCCGAAAGCTCTCCTTTAAACCGGGGCCGGGATACCGATCCAGTTTCCTTTAGTTCCCTAAGCAGTGCTTTGCCCCGTTCGTTTAAATGTCTTATTAGGGACTTTGCCTCTCTTCGAGCTTTTAATCTTGTGCTCTCTATATCTTCGCGATATTTTTCCTGGTTTGCATGGAGGCGTTCACGTTCTTTTTTTGCCTCATCCATGTCATTTTCGGCCTGCTTCCTGGCTTGTGACTCTTTTTCAACCTCCTCGCTCAACCTGCCAATGAGTTCATCCACCTGCACACTGTCGGACCCCATTACCTGCTGCGCTTTTTCTATCACCTCTTCATCTATGCCAAGCCTGCCTGCTATTTCAAGAGCGTGGCTTCTCCCAGGCGTACCCATTCTCAGCTGGAATGCCGGTTCCAGGGTTTCAAGGTCAAAAACGACTGAGGCATTTTGCGCATAGGGCGTCCTGTATGCGAATTCCTTGAGGAGATTATGATGGGTAGTCACAACAGTGCATGCATTTTTCCGGCTGAGGTATCCCATAAGTGCTATTCCCAGTGCAGACCCCTCCTGAGGATCTGTTCCGGCGCCCAGCTCATCCAGCAGAACCAGGGTGTTATCGTCAGCCTCTGATAATATCCCTGATATGATCGACATGTGGGATGAGAACGTACTCAGGCTCTGGGCAAGACTCTGCTCGTCTCCGATATCAGCAAAGATCTTTTTAAACACCCTGAACCGGCTCCCGTCTGCAACAGGCACGGGAACCCCCGATTGAACCATTAATGTCAAAAGCCCCAGCGTTTTTAGGGCAACAGTTTTGCCTCCTGTATTAGGGCCAGTTATAACCAGTGTGTTGATTTCATCGCCTATCTGAATGTCGATGGGCACACAGCTGTCCCCGATCATCATCAACAGGAGGGGATGTCTTGCCTGAGACAGGGCAGTTGAAGAGTCGCTGAGCTCTGGTATGATCCCGTCCATCCCGAGCCCCAGCCGGCCCTTCGACAGGATCAGATCAAGCCTGGCGAGAAGGGCCAGATTTTTTTTCATCTCGGCTCTGTAAAGCCCTGCCTGCTCGCTCATCCCGGCGAGGATCCTTCTTATCTCCTCTTCCTCTTTGCCTTTAAGCTGGGCAAGCCTGTTGTTCAGTTCCACTGCGAACAGCGGCTCCACGAAAAGCGTCTGTCCACTCTGGGATGTGTCCTGGACAACACCTGAAAAAGACCTGTGATATTCAGGTTTTACAGGGACAACATACCGGTCGTTCCTCTGGGTTATATAGTCCTCTCGCAGAACCTTCCGCACGCTTGGCTTGTCAGCAAACTCTTCGAGTCTGGCCAATGCGGAGGAGCGGGCCGATTTTAGTTTTCTTCTGACTGAGGAAAGTTCAGGGCTGGCTGAATCGAGAATATCCCCGGATCCGTCTATCGATCTGTCCACCCAGGTTTCCCACTCACCAAAACTGTCCATCTCCCCGATCAGGAAGGTCAGGCCCGGCAGCTCATCCTGCCTCTGCCTGACTGTGTCCCTGGCCGCCCCTACACCTTTCTGCACGGACTGAAGCTGCAGTATTTCCAAGGGGTTGAGGACGGTTCCCCGGATTTTCAACCTCTCTGTTACTGCCGAAGTATCCTCCACCGAATGCAGGTCCGGTGCCTTATCCACAAGTACCGTCAGGGCCTCTTCTGTCAAGGCGAGCTCCGATGCAACCGCCTCCTTCTCCGTTCCGGGCAGCAGTTCGCGAACTGCATTCTTTCCGGGCAGTGACTGGGCGCAATCCGACAGGTGCCGGAGTAGTTCATCGTATTCCAATACTGTCAGGGCATGTTCATTCATATCGCCGCACGGCGATGGAAGAGAATATGAGTGTAATGGTCCAGTTGGGTACGTTCCAGGTGCTCCGTCGGTAGTTCAGGAGGATAGCAGTTCTTTAACTATCAGGTTCACAACTTTTCCGTCAGCTTTCCCCTGGACCTCAGGCATTATCACCTTCATAACCTTACCCATGTCCCTCGGAGAGGATGCTCCCGTCGACTCGATGGCTTCCTGTATCAAGCCTTTCAGTTCTTCAGATGAGAGTTGCTCCGGAAGGTATTCCTCCAGGATAGCAAGCTCCTTTCCCTCCTTGAGCACCAGGTCCTCCCTGCCTCCCTCTTTGAAAGCCTCGATGCTTTCGTTCCTTCTCTTGGCAGCTGACATAATCTCGGCAAGGATCTGATCGTCATCAAGTTCCGACTTAAGTTCGATCTCCCGGTTTTTTACCGCGGCAAGAACGAGGCGAAGGACGGAAACCCGGTCCCCGTCCTTCGCCTTCATGGAAGTTTTAAGGTCTTCTTGAATTCTCTTCCGAATTGTCAAATCAGCGCACCCGCCCTTTTCCCATTTTGGCCATCTTTTTGCGAGCCGCTATCATCTTCCGTTTCTTCTGAACGCTGGGTTTCTCGTAATATTCACGTCTGCGAATTTCTGAAAGGATCCCCGATTTTTCGCACTGCTTCTTGAAACGGCGAAGGGCTCCTTCGAAGCTTTCATTATCTCTAACCCTCACACCAGGCATTAACAACCCTCCTTCCCATAGTGGGATATACTGGACTAATGTTGATGACTTTGCAAAAAGTCATCAACGCGCCCATTTAAGGGCGCCCAGATCAGTGACTTGCACAGCAAGTTATTGACCTGTAAGGAAAGTGAAAATGACACTTTTCACTTTCCGCTAAGTAAAAAGCCATGAACGAACTTGTTACGACACTATCAAACCAAGCAGTCTATATAAAAAATCTTAACAATTCAAGCCCTTCGCACCATGGACCCTAAATTTCTTCCGCCTATCATATGCAGGTGCAGGTGAAATACTTCCTGTCCGCCATCCTTGTTGCAGTTCATCAAAATCCTGTAACCGGATTCGGCCACACCTTTTTCCCTGGCGATCCGCGTCGCAACAAGCACCATCCTGCCAAGGAGGGCGTCTTTAGCAGGCTCGATGTCGTTCAGTGTCGGTATGTGCTCTACTGGAACGACAAGAACGTGAACAGGCGCCCTGGGATCGATGTCTTTGAAGGCAAATATCTCTTCGTCTTCGTAGACTTTTTCAGAAGGTATTTCCCCCTCAATTATTTTACAGAAGATGCAATCCGACATGGTCTAGCTCCCCTCATCCCGTGATGCCTTTTCCTCTAGCCCGGAACGTCCAAAACGGCTTACCAGCTCGTTCATCACCTCATCTGGATTAACAGACGACCAGCCAAGCACTACCCAGATATGATAAAGAAGGTCTGCTGCTTCCTTTATAACACTTTCCCGTTTATTGGATTTTGCAGCGGTTATTAACTCAAACCCCTCCTCCAGGATCTTCTTTCCCATTACCTCTGTACCTCCCACCAGGAGTTGCGAAGTATATGAGTTATCCCTCGGGGCTGTCTTCCTTTCAATGATCAAACCATACAGCCTGTCAAGTATTTCCCTGGCCTGGACACCCTCGTAAACATCGTCAGGGTCAAAGCGAACCTCGCCCCTTTCCCTGTCACCTGCACTCGTCGCACCCAGGACGCGATAGAAACACGAGTACCGGCCGGTATGGCAAGCGGCTACCTTCTGGTCGACTTTTATAAGGAGGGTATCTGCGTCACAGTCGTAAAGGACTTCCTTTACGGATTGAACATGCCCTGAAGATTCTCCCTTTTTCCAGATCTTCTGCCTGCTGCGGGAGAAAAAGTGGGCGAATCCGGTCTCCAGAGTCAATTGGATGGCCTCATCATTCATATAGGCCAGCATGAGAACATCCGAGCCGCTGTGATCCTGCACGATCGCAGGTACCAGCCCGTCAGAGTCGAACTTCAATTCTGAGAGGTCAACAGGCAATTTAATCTCCTTTTTGTCACAGACGGACAGTTACGCCTCTGGACTGCAGGTACTCCTTGGCCTGGGCAACGGTGAATTCCTTGAAGTGGAAGATGGATGCCGCTAGAACAGCACTGGCACCGCCACTTGTAAGCCCTTCGTACAGATGCTCGAGCGTACCGGCACCGCCGGAGGCGATTACAGGAATGGTTAATTTATCTGAGATCGTACGTGTCAGCTCCAGATCGTAACCGTCCTTGGTGCCGTCCCTGTCCATGCTGGTCAGCAGTATCTCCCCCGCACCATATTCCTCCATCCTGGCCGCCCATTGCACTGCGTCAATTCCAGCCGGCTCCCTTCCTCCATGGGTGTAGACTTTCCATGACAGCTTTTTCCCGGACCCTTCCACCCTCTTTGCATCTATCGCGACAACTATACACTGGGAACCGAACCTCAATGAAGCCTCGCGAACGAATTCAGGTCGGGATACTGCCGCTGTATTGATGCTCACCTTGTCAGCACCAGCCTTGAGCAGTTCACGAATGTTTTCGAGATTGCGCACCCCTCCGCCCACAGTCAGGGGCATGAAAACAGTTTCAGCCGTTCTTTTAACTACATCCAGGAGTATTTCCCTGCGATCCGAAGTGGCGGTGATATCCAGGAAGGTAACTTCGTCCGCACCCTGCACATCATATGCAGCAGCCACTTCTACAGGATCCCCAGCATCAACGAGGTTTACGAACTGCACCCCCTTCACAACCCTTCCCTCAGTCACATCCAGACAGGGGATTATCCTCTTTGCCAGACTATCCCCATTCAGAGGCATAGGACATCATTCTCTTTCTGCACATCTTCGATGGCCCTGGGAAGATCAATTGTCCCCTCATACAGGGACCGACCCAGGATCACACCTTTTACCCCGTCATCTTCCAGGGTAGCAACTTTTATGATGTCTTCGTGACTGTGCATCCCGCCGGAAAGCACAACCGGGATGTTTATTTCCCGGGCCAGCTCGGCAGTGGCCTCGAGGTTGGGTCCCGACAATGCACCGTCACGAGCTATATCAGTGTAGATAATATAACTAACGCCTGCGTCCTGCAGTTGTACGGCAAGGTCAACAGCCCTCTTTTCAGTAACCTCCTGCCATCCCTGGACAGCCACAAAACCACCCTTTGCGTCGATCCCCACAGCGATCCGCCCGGGGAACTCCTCACAGAGTCGGCTTGTCATCTCGGGATCCTTATATGCAGCTGTTCCGATAATCACACATGAAACCCCAAGTTGGAGATAGTCTTCAACTATTTCTTTCGATCTGATTCCGCCGCCTAACTCGATGGGTGTATCAATGGTTTCAAGGATCCTTGCTATCGACCCCAGGTTTCTGGGTTCTCCTGCGACGGCACCATCCAGGTCCACTACATGGATCAATTTTGCTCCTTCATTTTCCCATCTTGTGGCTATTTCCTCAGGAGAATCAGAGTAGATCTTGGCGCTATCCATTTCCCCCTGGTAAAGCCGGACACATTTTCCATCCTTCAGGTCTATGGCGGGTATTACAAGCATTCAGTTCCTCTCCTGATATTCAGCTACGATCTCCCCGAAATTCTCCAGCAGCTTGAGTCCCCACCGCTGGCTTTTTTCGGGATGGAACTGGCACGCGAAAAGGTTCCCTGTGCTTATTGAGGAACAGAATCTCAGTCCGTAGTCGGTCCATGTAGCCACCATATCCTCTGATTCGGGCTCCGCATAGTAGGAGTGGACAAAATAGAAGAAAGAGCCATCCGGAATTCCCTTCAAAAACGGATTGGGCCCTGTGCTGTAGACCCTGTTCCATCCCATGTGCGGCACCTTGAGGTCACGGTTCGGCGGAAACTTCACCACACGCCCCGGCACAAGGTCCAGCCCCTGGTGCAGCCCGAACTCTTCGCTTATGGACATGAGGATCTGCATTCCAAGGCATATACCAAGGAACGGCTTGCCTTCCCGAACAGCATCCTGCACCGTGTCAACCAGTTTGGCTTGGGTCAGGTTGGACATACAATCCCTGTAGGCACCCACGCCGGGGAGCACAATGCCATCGGATGAGGCTATCACTGAAGGATCACTGGAGACAATCGCGCTGCATCCCACCTTTTCCAGGCCTTTCTGGACACTTCTCAGGTTACCCATGCCGTAGTCGATCACAGCTACGGATGGTCCGTTGTTATCGGTTTTCATTTATCCCCTATGTTACCTTTTGTTGATGGTACACCCTCTACCCGCGGATCGAAGGCGACCGCCTGGTCAAGAGCCTTGGAAAAAGCTTTAAAGACCGCTTCAGCTACATGGTGACGGTTTCTGCCGGCATCCACCCTTATGTGGATGTTGGCTCCAGCGTTATTGCAGAAGGCCTGGAAGAACTCCGGCAGGAGTTCCATGGAAAAACCCCCCATTTCACCGTCCAGTGTCGGCATGGAGAAGGCCAGATATGGACGCCCTCCAAGATCAAGGGATACGGTGGCCAGGGCGTCGTCCATGGGAAGGATCGCCCAGCCAAAACGCTTTATTCCAACAAGATCACCCAGAGCTGTTTTCAATGCTGCTCCCAGACAAATGCCGACATCCTCGACAGTATGATGTGCATCTACTTCGAGATCGCCAACAGCCTTCACATCCAGGTCAAAAAGCCCGTGGCGGGCAAATAGCTCAAGCATATGATCCAGAAAAGGGATGCCTGTCTCAATATTGGATTTCCCGGAACCGTCCAGGCTGATTGCCAGATCAACCACGGTTTCCTTCGTTTCCCTGCGGATCTCTCCCCGTCTCATCGGTTAATCTCCTTCCTTCATGAAACGTCTGATTCTATCTTGCGAGCATTGCATAATGAGCTTCAGTTAATTTTAACAATATAGAAGCCCAAAGCCCAGAGCTCACAGCTCAAAGCCCTTTTCAGTCTTTATCCCTGAACCTCAACTCAACAGCTCTGGCGTGGGCTTCGAGCCCCTCCATCCTGGCAAAGCGAGCTATCTTCTCGGCCCTGCGGGCCAGAGCTTGTTCATCGTACCTTATCAGGCTGCTTCTCTTGATAAAATCGTAAACACCCAGCGGAGAAGAGAAGCGCGCGGTTCCACCTGTGGGCAACACATGATTAGGTCCTGCCATGTAATCTCCCAGGGCCTCCGGGGAGAAGCTGCCCAGGAAAATAGCTCCCGCGCATTTTATATCTTCCAGGACAGCATCCGGGTCCTTCACCAGAAGCTCCAGATGCTCCGGCGCGATAGCGTTTGCTACCCTGACACCTTCATCCATGTCCGGAACCAGTATCAGGTAGCCCCTCTCCCGAACGGACTCTTCGGCGATTTCCTTCCTCGGGAGAAGAGATAACTGCTTTTCTATTTCAGATTCAACAGCTTCCAAAATCCGGGCATCGTCCGTTACAAGTATCGGATATGCAAGAGGATCATGTTCGGCTTGAGACAGGAGATCAGCTGCTGTCAGCACGGGGTCTGCATCCCCGTCTGCCAGGACAAGGATCTCGCTGGGCCCGGCTATCATGTCGATATCAACAGCTCCGAAAACGATTTTCTTGGCCATTGCCACATAGATGTTACCCGGCCCTACTATCTTGTCTACTTTCGGTACAGTTTCAGTTCCGTAGGCCAGGGCTGCCACAGCCTGAGCTCCACCAATCCTGAAGATCCTGTCGACGCCTGCTATCCGGGCTGAAACCAGTACCGCATCCGCCAGTTCTCCCTTCGGAGTCGGAACTGCCATCATGATCTCCTCGACTCCCGCAACCTTCGCCGGTATAGCATTCATGAGGACTGATGACGGATATGCGGCTGTTCCGCCCGGAACATAGATGCCTGCCTTTTCAACAGGAGTGATCTTCTGGCCAAGCTCAATACCTGGGCCGGCCTCATAGGTCCAGCTTGTTTCCACCTGCCGGGTGTGAAACTCCTCAATGGACCCGGCAGCATCTTTAATAAGCTCCCTGTCATCTTCCGGTAGATCATCCAGGGCTTTTTCCACGATGTCCGATGATATCTCTACGCCCACCTCGGCAAGATCCACATTATCGTATCGCAAAGTGTACTCAAAAAGGGCTTCATCACCTCGGTTCCTCACGTCATCGACGATCCGCGAAACCCTCTCCATTATGTCCTCTGGAACTGCCTCGCCCCTGTTTGCCAGGAGCTCTATATCTGTCGCGTATCCCTGATCCTGGTAGGTGACTTTCTTCATGATTTTACACCAACAGCTTTTTCCATTGCTTCGATAAGGGGCACAATACTTTCAGACCTGACCTTCAGGCTGGCCCTGTTCACAACGAGCTTTGCAGTAACGTGCATGATCTCGTCAGACTCAACCAGGTTGTTCTGCTTTAGTGTCTCGCCGGTTGAAACAAGATCGACTATCCTTTCGGCCAGGCCCACGGAAGGAGCGAGCTCAATAGAACCATGCAGCGGGATCACCTCCACCTGCTCGCCCCTGGAGGCAAAATAGGCAGCGGATATATTAGGGTACTTTGTTGCTACCCTTGCCTGGCCCCATCCCGTCGGATCTTCCCTTCTGGCAGAGGCCGGCTCAGCTACAACGATTCTACAATACCCGAAGCCGAGATCGATGGGCTCAAGAAGGTCTTTTCCCGCCTCCACAAGCACATCCTTGCCAACGATTCCCATGTCGGCAGCGCCATACTTCACGTAAGCAGGCACATCCTTGTCGCGCACAACAAGGAATCGTATTGAACCGTCCACGCTGGGGAAAACCAGCTTTCGGGAAGTATCCACATGTTCAGCAACAGATACACCCATGCGCCCGAAAAGATCCATGCAGTCTTTAAAGAGCCTTCCCTTGGGTACGGCTATTGTTATCGCATCCTTATCCACTGGCACTCCATATCCGCGCTCCCAGTGAAGAAAATTTATCCACCATTGACTCGTACCCTCTTTCCAGGTGATAGATCCTTGATATCTCCGTCACCCCATCACCGGCTGCAAGGCCTGCCAGGACAAGGGATGCGCTGGCTCTCAGATCAGTAGCCATAACCTGGGCGCCGGAAAGCTTATCGACACCCCTGATCACCGCTTTTCTTTCTGAAAGAGTGATATCCGCCCCCATTCTGCACAGCTCCGGCACATGCATGAAGCGCTGCTCGAAGATGGACTCCGTTATCGTGCAGAGACCTTCTGAAAGGGCCATTAAGACCATGAACTGGGCCTGCATATCAGTTGGAAACCCCGGATACGGGTCTGTCCTCACATCCACGGCGCCCACGGAATTATCGCCTACCGCTCTCAGCCAGTCCTCGCCTTCCTCGATCCTGATATTTGCTTTTTCCAGCCTCTCGATGAGCGCCCTGATGTGTGCCGGCACACATCCACTCACCTTCACGTCACCGCCTGTTACGCCTGCGGCAATTAAATATGTTCCCGTTTCTATCCTGTCCGGCATCACCCTGTAATTAACAGGCGAAAGCGAAGTAGTTCCCTCGATGGTGATGATCCCCGTCCCGGCCCCGGAGATCTTTGCTCCCATTTTATTAAGGGCCTCTGCAAGATCAATAACCTCCGGTTCCCTTGCGGCATTGATCAGGCTTGTAGTGCCGTCAGCCAGAACCGCGGCCATCATCAGGTTCTCAGTCCCGGTTACTGTGGGAGCCTCAAAGACAACCTCAGCGCCCACCAGGCCGTCTGATTCCAATACAACATAGCCGTGATCCAGCGTCACACGAGCACCCATGGCCTCCAGCCCGTCAAGGTGTCTGTTGATCGGGCGGGCACCTATCGCACAACCCCCTGGCTGGGAAACTTTCGCCCTGCCGAAGCGGGCAAGAAGCGGACCCAGAACAAGAACCGAAGCCCTCATGGTTTTTACAAGCTCATATGGGGCTTCCCAGCCGTCTGCTTGTGAGGAATCCAGGACAAGCCCTTGTTCCTTCTCGCACCTGACACCAAGATGCTCCAGGAGCGCGATCATGGTTTTCACATCCACAAGGTCGGGTATATTCTCAAGAACCAGCTCTCCTGGTGCCAGCAGTGAGGCTGCCATCAGGGGCAGAGCGGCGTTTTTAGCCCCGCTGGCCTGCACTTCTCCCCTTACAGGCATTCCTCCCTCGATGATTATCCTTTCAGGCATCCCTCAGCATCCCCTTAACTACTCTCTGTATGCCGGCAAGGTCTGGAACAATTTCAACATCACTGTAACCGTGCAGCTCAAAAAGCTCTGCCACTTCCAGATGCTGGCCGAACCCTACCTCAACCATCAACGCTCCACCAGGACGAAGCATCTTCACACCCTGATCGATTATTACGTGGTGAAACTCGGTTCCCAGGGGACCCGCCACCAAAGCCTGAACAGGCTCCGCGATCCTTACTTCAGGAGGAAGGATACCGTATTCATCCATGGGAATGTAGGGCGGATTGGAAACTACCAGATCGAACTTTCCAGCTTCAATAGCACTCGCCATGTCAGACACAACAAAAATTATTCTGTCATCTACCCTGTGACTCCTTGCGTTTTCCCGGGCAACGTCAACAGCTCTGCGGTTTATATCAACTGCCACGAACACTGCGGATTCATTCAGCACCGCCAGGGTTACAGCTACGGCACCGGATCCTGTGCCCACATCAGCAACCAGCTGATTTTGCCCGCAGCCTTTGAGGAAAGAGTCCGCCTCCCTGACAAGGATCTCGGTCTCCGGCCTTGGAGTTAGAACATCTCCGTTAACCATCATATCCAGGGAATAGAATTCCTTGTGTCCAAGGATAATGCTGACCGGCTCTCTATTGCACCGACGACCGACCAGATCCACATAAAGCTCCGCCTCTTCAGGGCGAAGGAAGGCTTTGCCCGCAATCAGGGTTTCCCCTGGCCCCTTGCCGCAGACGTATCCGAGGAGAACTGCCGCATCGAGGGCGGGTTCCTGAATTCCCGCTTCCTTCATGGCCTTTATCCCCCAGCGAAACACCTCTTTTGCCGGCAAACCGGATTCTGTGACCATTTATCAGGCAACCTCCATTGATCTGAGCTGCTCTGCCTGGTCGGATGCCATTAGTGCCTGCGTTAGTTCATCAAGGTCACCGTCCATTACAGCTTCGAGTTTGTACAGAGTCAGATTAATCCTGTGATCAGATACTCTTGCCTGGGGGAAATTATATGTTCTGATCCTCTCGCTCCGATCACCTGAGCCCACCATGCTTCTCCTCACCCCGTCAACCTCTGCGCGTCGTTCTTCCTCCTCTTTGGCAAGCAGCCTTGCCTGGAGGATCTTCATCGCCTTTGACTTGTTCTTGTGCTGGGACTTCTCATCCTGGCACGAAACCACTAATCCTGTGGGGATATGGGTCAATCTCACTGCCGAATCGGTGGTGTTTACATGCTGTCCACCGCAACCTGAAGCCCTGAAGACATCCACCCGGACATCCTCCGGATTTATGTGTACTTCAACCTCCTCTGCTTCAGGCATTACTACAACGCTTACCGCGGAAGTGTGGATCCTTCCCGAAGATTCCGTCTCAGGCACCCTCTGGACCCGGTGGATTCCTCCTTCGTATTTAATCAGGCTGTAAACTTTCTGTCCCTTCAGCAGGAGAATGATCTCTCTGAAACCACCCAGTTCGGTCGGGCTCGAATTCAGGACCTCTATCTTCCAGTTACGCCTTTCGGCGAAACGATTGTACATTCTGGCAAGATCAGCGACAAACAACGAAGCTTCGTCACCACCCGTCCCTGCCCTGATCTCCAACAGGACGTTCCTCTCGTCATTGGGGTCCACCGGCAGAAGGAGCATCTTGAGCCTGTCTTCCAGTTCATTCATTCCCTTCGTCAGGTCGTTTTTTTCTTCCCTGGCCAAACTTACCAGTTCAGGGTCTTTTTCCTCCTGGATCATCTCCTCGGCTTCTTCAAGCTGGTCCTTCAGGGAGACATATTCACGGTACGCCCCGATCACAGGGGTTAAATTAGAGTGCTCTTTCGAATATATGCGGAGTTTATTCGTATCCGAAATAACCTCCGGGTCCCCCAGCATTCGGGCCAGGTTCTCATATTTTTCCTCGACCTGAGCGAGGCGTCCTATCCACCAATTCATTCTCCTGAACCTCCTTGAAGCGCGAGAACCTCTTTAAGCGCTGTCAGGGCTACTTCTATCTGGTCATCACTAGGTTCACGTGTAGTCAACCGCTGGAGGAAAAGCCCTGGTATTAACAAAATCCTGAACAGGCCTTTATCCCTGTATCTGTCCCCAATTTTCAGCAGCTCATAGGACGCGCCCGCTATAAGGGGAATCAGCACGATCCGTGAAAGTGCCTTGGCCCAGAACGGCCAGAACTGCGGTATCTGGGCAAATACCAGGATCGCCAGCACCATAACAATAAGAAGAAAACTCGTACCGCATCGAGGGTGCAGGGAAGAATATTTCCTCGCACTGCTGACGGTCAGTTCCTCCCCCGATTCCAGTGCGTATATTGTCTTGTGCTCCGCACCGTGGTACTGAAAAATACGTCTCACGTCCTTCATAAAGGTGATCGCGATGAGATAGAGGAAAAACACCAGTAGCCGCAGCAAACCGTCAACCAGATTGAAACCCCACCTTCCGGAGACCCATAGATAGTGGCCCTCGAGCCATCGAGTCACCCAGAGGGGTAAGAGGAGAAATAGAAATATCGCCAGTCCGAAAGCAAGCACAACTGTTCCTGCCATGGCCCAGGGACCGATCTCTCCCTCGTCTTCGTCAAGGGCCTGTTGCGCACTGTAATTCAGCGCGCGAATGCCCAACAACATGGTGCCAAAAAGTGAAACTGTCCCCCTGAAAAACGGCAATTTCAGAACAGAGAACCTGTCCGACAACAGCTTAAGCCTGTCAGCCTTGACCACGATCTCGCCGGTGGGCCGTCGTACGGCAACAGTCATAACCCGGGGAGCCCTCATCATGACGCCCTCGATGACCGCCTGGCCTCCTATTTTATGTAAGTGTGCTTTCAAAGCATGAACTCCATTTATCTACAGGTTAAATGTTTAAAATTAAAAGTTCGATTTACGTAATATTTATAACTTTCAACCTTCAACTTTCAGCTTTTTTATCTATATAAATCCAAAAAGGGAATGATGACTTAAAGAGATTACCTTTGAGGGCAGAGCAGAAGAGCCCCTATCCTCATGCAGGCGGCTAGGGTCTGTGATTCCCGGGGGAGAGTAACAAAGCCTGGCAGCCAAGGCTACGGCTTCTTCTGGATCAGAGGTGTGCGAGAGAAGGGCAATCCTGGAGACCACGGTCCCTCATTTCTGCCCGTAGCGCCTCTTGAACTTCTCCACCTTGCCAGCAGAATCCATCAGCTTCTGCTTGCCCGTGAAGAAAGGATGGCAGTTGGAGCAGATATCAATATTCCTGCTGTCGATGGTGGATTTCGTCTCATAGACGGCACCACAAGCACAGGTAAAGGTTGTCTCTTTGTAATCAGGATGTATATCTTTTTTCATTTGGCAACGCCTCCAATCAATGCATTTTCACAAGCTGAAACGAAAGGCTGTTTGTAGCATAAAAGTAATTCAATAACAATACTTTGTGCAGTTTGAAATTGGACATTGGAGATTGGAGATTGGAATAATTAATAACGTAAATAGTTGTTCATACTTTCATGTCTAATTTCTAATATCTAATTTCCAATGCTCGACAAGCCAGAATCTGCAATTCTGGCTTATTTATCCATCATTTCAAAAAACTCTTTATTAGCCTTAGTCCCCTGTATCTTATCCAGCAGAAACTCCATACTGTCTATGGTGTTCATGGGGGCCAGCACCTTGTGAAGCACCCATATTCTGTTCAGCTCATCCTCTGGTACTATCAGCTCCTCTTTTCGGGTGCCAGACTTGCTTACATCGATGGCGGGGTAAATCCTCTTTTCCACGAGCTTCCTGTCGAGATGAAGCTCCATATTGCCGGTGCCCTTGAACTCTTCATATATGACCTCGTCCATCCTGCTACCGGTGTCGATAAGGGCAGTGGCAATAATGGTCAGGCTCCCCCCTTCCTCAATATTCCTGGCGGCCCCGAAGAACCTTTTTGGGCGATGAAGGGCATTGGAATCCACACCTCCTGAAAGCACCTTTCCTGATGGCGGAGAGACCGTATTGTATGCTCTCGCCAGCCTTGTAATGCTATCTAAAAGGATCACCACGTCCTTTTTGTGTTCTACCAGCCTCTTGGCTTTTTCTATCACCATCTCTGCAACCTGAACGTGGCGGGTGGCGGGTTCGTCGAAAGTAGAGGAGATCACCTCTCCCTCCACCGATCTTTGCATGTCTGTCACTTCCTCAGGCCTCTCGTCGATGAGAAGAACTATGATGTATATCTCCGGGTGATTCTGGCTGATGCTGTTTGCAATGCTCTGCAGCAGCATCGTCTTTCCTGTCCTGGGCGGCGCGACTATAAGGGCCCTTTGTCCCTTGCCTATGGGCGTTATAAGATCCATTACCCTGATGGAGTAGTTCTTGGAGTCATCGGTCTCCAGTTCGATCCTTTCGTCAGGGTAAAGAGGTGTCAGGTTGTCGAAGAGTATCTTGTCCTGGGCTGCCTCAGGCGATTCAAAGTTAAGGCTCTCCACCTTCAGCAGCGCAAAGTAGCGCTCTCCTTCCTTGGGAGGACGAATCTCTCCGGTTACCGTATCTCCGGTACGCATGGTGAACCGGCGTATCTGTGAAGGTGAAACGTAGATGTCATCCGGCCCTGGGAGGTAGTTGGAGTCCGGAGAGCGAAGAAAACCGAAGCCGTCCGGGAGGATCTCAAGAACACCACTTCCGTAAATGGATTTATTCTGCTCCGCCTGTGCCTGAAGCATGGCAAAGATCAGATCCTGTTTGCGGAGGTTCGCAACACCCTCGATCTTGAACTCCTTTGCCATTTTGGTGAGTTCAATGATCGATTTTTCTTTAAGTACTGTAAGGTCCATAGCGAGTTTGTCTCCTTGCTCTGGTCTTTACACCAGCGGGCATTGCTCAGAAGAATAAGCTCTACCTGAATAACAGGCTTTTCCTGCAAGCATGTTTCACGGGTGTATTGGATTTAGAATGGTTAATCGACTATCTAATAACAGTTATCCACTATTGGGGTTATCCGATTAAGGTCAAATCAGGAAATCACGCAGGCTCCCACATGCGCGGTTCTAATCGAATGGTGAACAAAATCTATAACTCGAAAGGCCTATTGTCAAGACCTTTTGTAATGCTCGTACAGACCTGACCAGGTTCAGCCAGGGGTAATATTTTCAGGATTTCATCCCTCTCGGGCCCACAGATCACTCAGTGCGGCAGGTGTTCGGGCCCTCTCTTCGTGCCTCGCTGAGTGCTTTTTCAACCTTTCTTATCAGCTCCTTCTCCCCCTCACCCGGGTTATAGGTAGACACTCCGACACATAACGAAACGGCCGGGTCGCCGATAGTCCCCAGCTCATTTATTCCTTCGAGTATCTTTTCGGCGCACTCCCTGGCGGCTTTCTGATCATAGCCTACCAGCACTATATACCATTTGGAACCCTCACGGCACGGTATGTCCAACTCACCAACAGCGCCTTTTATAATGGTTGAGACATCAACAAGCAGTTCATCACCCTTAATGTGGCCGTGCATGCTGTTATAGTCCTTGAATTTGTTCAAGTGTATCTCAACCAGGGAGAGATCCGATCCCATCTTGTCGGACCTCATGACTTCCCTGTGCAGCTCCTCATGCCAGTATTTATAGCTGTAAAGATTTGTAAGGTTGTCGTAATTGGAGAGGGTCACAACCTGGTCACCCAGGCTGCCATGATCTATCACAAGGGTACAGATGTTGGCAAGGTCTGAAAGAGCCGACACCTTTTCGGGTCCAAAATCGTCAGGGTCGCTGCTGGAAGCATAGAATATTCCTACCCTCTTGCCCCTTATGCCCATGGGCAAAGCCAACATTGACTTATACTGATGCTCGAAAGTATATCCCTCCGACAGGTATCTGGCATCACCGGGCCTGACCAAAATAGGGTCATGGCTGTTAAGAGAATCAAACACAAGGCCATCCATAGACTTGTGGTGGAAGGATTTGACAAATTTGTGGCTCCACCCTCTTGAGATGGCCACCTTGAACCAATTCCTTTCCGCCCCCACAAGGATTATGGAACAGGCGAGAAATTTGTATGTATCCATGATCATGTGGAGTGAAGTGCTGAGAATCTTCTCAGCAGTAAGATTGGTGTTCACGTTTTGTAGTATCTTCCTGATCAATTCAACTTCGGCAAGAGAACTCAACTGTAGCCTCTCTTTCGCTTGACGTTGTTGATGGGTCGTAAAAAGTCCATTCGTGGCTTTTTACTCCGAGGAAAGTGAAAAGTGTCATTGTTGTATTGCGAATATTTCCAGGCCGACCTGCTCTTCGATGCAGCAGATAGATTTTTTCCACTGTTTAAATTATATCAAATTTGATGAGCAATCACAGGACATACGACCTATCTGATGTTGTACGAGCTGTTTCAGGTTGCATGTTTCAAGTTCCAACTGGGAATCATTGCCATTATTTATTACTTGGAACCTGAAACGTGAAACCAGGTAATCACCTGTCTCTCATAATATTATTCATTATCTCTTCACACTGAAGTCTAGTGTCATCAACCGATCCGCCATTATCCACCACGTAATCAGCAACTTCCATCCTGGCCTCGTCCGTAACCTGGTGGCCCATCCTTGCGAGGGCTTCCTCACGAGTATATCTTCCCGATTCAACAAGCCTCTCAAGGCGTATGTCCGCAGGTGCCGTAACCAGAATGACCCTGTCGTAACGCTCATGCCTTTTCCCCTCTGTCAGCAATGGAATCTCCACGGCAAAGATCGTATCTGGTTGTTTCGCTGTGGTGCTTACCATTATTCGAGTTTCCTCTTCAATTATAAGGGGATGCAGGATCTCTTCCAGGCGGAGTCTGGCCTGAGGGTCGTCAAAAACAACGGCTGCCATCTTTTTCCTTTCCAGCCCGCCGTCCTCATTGAAAAACTCCCCTCCAAAGGCCTCTTTTATCAGTTGGGCCCCCTTTGTACCGGGCTCTACAACCTGCCTCGCAATCTCATCGGTATCTACCCCCACGGCGCCCATAGAGGACAATAGTTCCCTGACAGTGCTTTTTCCTGAACCAATACCACCTGTTATAGCCACCTTGACCATCTTAATTTCCCGTCAGCCTGAATGCAGCTGTGAACTGTTGGCATAGTCGTAAAAAAGCCATGAATGGATTTCTTACGACTATATCAAAGTTTGACAAGCAATTTACTAGTGTTTAGAATGCCGCAGCCTTACTAAATTTTATCTTCTCTAGCCTGGAGAGCAAATGAAGCTGACTACGAAAAGCATGGTCCTCGTTGCGCTGACTGTAGCCCTTACTACAGCCGGTGCATACATCAAGATCCCTGTGGGCCCTGTACCCATAACACTTCAGACATTTTTTGTCCTGCTGTCCGGAGCCATCCTCGGTCCCGCCCTGGGCGCTGCATCCATGACAGCTTACATCATCCTTGGTCTTGTGGGGCTTCCCGTATTCGCAGGAGGCGGAGGACCGCAATATATATTTTCTCCTACTTTCGGGTTTCTGGCCTCCTTCCCATTTGCCTCGGCTATAGTCGGCCTGATCATCCCCCGTGATGTACAGGAGTTGAAATTTCCCCGTGCTCTTGCAGCCATGCTCTTCGGTACCGCAGTTGTTTACTGCGCGGGCCTTCCCTTTCTTGCCTTCTATCTGAATGTGCTCCAGGGAAAATCGTTGGGGTTAAATGCCCTCCTGATGATCGGCATGTTTCCATTTCTTCCCGGAGATATAGCCAAAATAGTCATTGGCGCTTTCATGATCCCCCCACTGAAAAGAAATCTTAATCTCACACGGAGTCTATGAGGTTTTCAACCTCCGGCCAGTCAACCACCAACATCTAGAAAACCGTGGATATACACACGATTTCGGCGCCAAGCTTTCCTGTATCCTCTCCCTTTAAAGACCGGCTCAAATCAGCCTCCGAGTGTTCTGCCCCCCAAAAAGGGTGTCATCGAAATAATGATAAATGGTAGCCAGAAAACCAGTGTAATAATTAGCCAGGATAAGGAGCATGAAGGCAACTATCAAAGTGCAGTAGAATATGATGACAGCCTCGTTCCTGCTGGCACCAATAAGGGGAGCGACAAAGCTGTTAATGAGATACCAGGCAACGGCCGAAAGGATGGCAACATATGCTATGAAGAAACCAAATGTAATTACGTATAACATACCGGAGAAAAAAACGGCCTGGCATTACCAGGCCGAGAACTGGTCGGGATGGCGGGATTTGAACCCGCGGCCTCATGGTCCCGAACCATGCGCGCTACCAAGCTGCGCCACATCCCGTCAAGCCGGTACGTCCGGCTCGCAATAACGTGTGTCAACTCCTTTCTCAAGGAGTTCTTTACCGGTTGTTTTTAGCGAGAGTCCATATACCCTGAAAATCAAAGGATATTATAATCCCCTGCCGGTAAAAGTCAAAAAGGAAACGCCCCCCGATCCGGGGGGCGTCGGTAGTGTCGCCTCTACTGCAGAAAGAAGCATCCCCTATTTCTTGCCTGCGATCTGTACTCTTATGATGGACTTTTCCAGCCGCACCTGGGCTTTCTCGTATTCAGTGTCTTCCTTGCCGGCTGTCAGGATCTTCTCTGCCGCTTCACGGGAGTCCTCTGCTCTTTTTATGTCGATCTCGGTTGCTTTTTCCGCTGTCTCGGCAAGAACCATTACCCTGTCTGAGGCAACTTCCACATAGCCCCACGAAAGCGCCAGGTATTCTGATTCCTCGCCCTTCTTGTAGTACATCGCGCCGACCTTCAGGGCTGTCAGGAAGGGTATGTGCCCCGGAAGGACACCGAACTCCCCTTCGATCCCAGGGAGCACCACCTCATCCACTTCCTCCGAGATAACCACTTTTTCTGGCGTGACTACCTCGAGGGTCAGTTTTGCGCCTGCTGTCTCTGCCATAATTCAGTTACGCTGAAGCGACCAGGGTCTTGCCCTGCTCCACCGCTTCCTCAATCGTTCCCACCATGTAAAAAGCCTGCTCCGGAAGATCGTCATGCAGCCCATCAACTATTTCCTTAAAGCCCCTGACCGTATCCTCGAGTTTCACGTAGACACCCGGGGTACCTGTAAACTCCTCGGCCACGAAAAACGGCTGGGACAGGAACCTCTGTATCTTCCTGGCTCGCATAACGGTCAATTTGTCATCCTCGGAAAGTTCATCCATACCGAGGATCGCTATGATGTCCTGAAGGTCTTTGTACTTCTGGAGGATCTCCTGTACATCACGGGCAACCTGATAGTGCTCATCACCGATAAACTTGGGGTCCAGGATCCTTGAAGTGGAATCAAGGGGGTCCACCGCTGGATAGATCCCGAGTTCTGCGATCTGCCTTGAAAGAACAGTTGTTGCGTCAAGGTGCGAGAAGGTGGTCGCGGGTGCCGGGTCGGTGAGGTCGTCCGCAGGAACGTATATCGCCTGGACCGAAGTGATAGAGCCCTTGGTAGTTGATGTGATCCTTTCCTGAAGTTCGCCCATCTCGGTGGCAAGTGTTGGCTGGTAACCAACTGCGCTGGGAATTCGTCCCAACAGAGCTGACACCTCGGAACCTGCCTGTGTAAACCGGAAAATATTGTCAATAAACAGAAGGACGTCCTGACCTTCTTCATCCCTGAAATATTCGGCTGCGGCAAGGCCTGCGAGTCCCACTCTGAGTCTTGCTCCGGGAGGCTCGTTCATCTGTCCGTAGACGAGAATGGCCTTGTCCAGGACCTTGGATTCCTTCATCTCCAGCCAGAGATCGTTACCCTCTCGGGTCCGTTCGCCCACGCCGGAAAAGACCGAAAACCCGCCGTGCTCGATGGCGATGTTGTGGATCATCTCCATGATGATAACTGTTTTACCAACTCCCGCACCGCCGAAGAGGCCAATCTTCCCGCCTTTTGGATATGGCTCCAGAAGGTCGATAACCTTAACGCCCGTCTCAAGGATCTCCGTATCGGTGCTCTGGTCCACCAGGCTGGGTGGTTCCCTGTGAATAGGATAGCGGATCTCGCTTTCGATCGGGCCCAGCTCGTCAATCGGATCACCAGTGACGTTCATGATCCTTCCCAGGGTTGCTCTACCTACCGGGACCGTGATTGGACCGCCCGTGTCTTCAGCCTCCATTCCACGGATAAGGCCGTCTGTGGAGTCCATGGCCACCGTACGTACGACGTTGTTGCCAAGGTGGGCCGCAACTTCCACTATCAAGCTGAACTTCTTACCCGAAGTTTCACCCTCGATCCTGATGGCATTGTAAATAGCCGGAAGATTTCCGGGTTCGAATTCAATATCAAGTACAGGACCGATAATCTGTGTTATCTTGCCGATGTTCTTCACTTACCGTACCCCCTTATCTGAAGTCATTACCGAGTTCCGGGTGCAATGTTCCCGCCTCGGGCTCCATTCTATTTAATAGCTTCCGCGCCGCTGACAACCTCCATCAGCTCCTTGGTGATAGCCGCCTGCCTGGATCGGTTGTAAAGCAGCGTTAGCTTGTCAATCATCTCTCCCGCGTTTTTGCTTGCTGCATCCATGGCCGTCATCCTGGCGCCGTGTTCGCTGGCTACCGACTCTAACAGGACTCTGAAGACCTGAATGTTTATGTGCCGCGGCAGAAGCTCCTCGAGTACCATATCTTCTGATGGCTCGTAGAGATACTCAACCGCAACATGGTCTTCGGTGACTTCCATCGGCTTGATGGGCAGAAGTTGCTCCACGACAACCATTTGTTGTATGGCCGATTTGAATTCATTGTACACCATGAAGACCTGGTCGAACTCTTCTTCAAGATAGCTTTCCACAACGTCATTTCCAATGGCCATGGCATGTGGAAGGGAAACGTCGGCGAGAATATCAAGAGAGATCTTGCGGGTATTAACCTCCCTGCGCTTGAAGTATTCCACGGCCTTTCGGCCCACAAGGTGCATGGAGAACTCCCAGTCAGGATGCTCGGCCATGAACTGTTCTGCTTTTCGCAGAATGTTGGAGTTGAACGCACCGCAAAGGCCCCGGTCGGATGTAACCACAACCATATCGGTCTTCTTCGGCTCCCTCGTTACCAGGAGAGGGTGGGCCTCTGGGTTCGTCCTGAGGGCAAGACTGGAAAGGACCTCCAGCATCTTCAGTGCATAAGGCCTCGATGCAAGTATCGCCTCCTGGGCCCTTCGCAGCCTGGAAGCCGCAACCATTTTCATCGCCTTGGTGATCTGTTCCGTGTTCTTGACCGACTGGATGCGCCGTCTTATGTCTCTGAGGTTAGACATGATGTCAGCTCACTCTCCCGGAGTTATCGTTAATAGTATCGTAAAAAGCCCATTCATGGTTTTTTACTCCGCGGAAAGCGAAAAGTGTCATTTTCACTTTCCTCACGAATCAATAACTTGCAGTGCAAGTCATTGATTCGGGCGCCCCCAATGGGCGCGTTGATGACTTCTTGCGAAGTCATCAACTTTAACAGGGTCGTAAAAAGTCCATTCATGGCTTTTTTGTTAATCGGTAACGAATTCATTCTTGAATTCATCCAGGGCCGCTTTCAGCCTGCCCTCAAGATCGTCGTCTATTTCTTTTCTCTCACGCAGATCTTTCATTGTTTCCGGATGCCGGTTGTCCATGAAGTGTTCGAGTTCTTCTTCGTATTTCAGAATGGCATCCGTCGGATATTCGTCCACATACCCGTTGGTAGCCGCAAAAACGGCAAGAACCTGTTTTTCAACGGGCAGAGGTACATACTGGCCCTGCTTGAGGATCTCCACCAGCCTCTCGCCTCGAGCGAGTTGCGCCTGTGTCGTCTGGTCCAGATCTGAGCCGAACTGAGCAAAGGCTTCCATTTCCCTGTACTGGGCCAGGTCAAGCCTCAGGCGGCCGGCCACCTGACGGAAGGCCCTTATCTGGGCATTACCTCCTACACGGGAGACGGAGATACCTACGTTAATGGCGGGCCTGACACCGGAATAGAAGAGATCTGACTCAAGGAAAATCTGTCCGTCGGTAATGGAGATCACATTTGTAGGAATGTAGGCAGCCACATCGCCTGCCTGTGTCTCTATCACCGGCAGCGCAGTCAGCGATCCTCCGCCCTCTTCATCGCTCATCTTTGCCGCTCTTTCCAGCAATCTTGAGTGGACATAGAAAACGTCTCCCGGGTATGCTTCGCGGCCGGGAGGACGCCTGAGGAGAAGTGAGAGCTGTCTGTACGCTGCAGCGTGCTTTGAAAGGTCGTCATAAACAAGCAGTGCGTGCCTGCCGCTATCGCGAAAGTACTCTCCCATGGCGCAGCCGGAATAGGGAGCGAGAAACAGGAGCGGCGCCGGCTCACTAGCTGACGCTGAAACGACAGTTGTATACTCCATTGCCCCATGCTCTTCGAGGTCGGCCACAACCCTGGCCACAGTGGAATCCTTCTGGCCGATCGCTACGTAGAAACAGTAAACCGGTGGATCGGCGTTTTTCTGATTAATGATGGTATCGATAGCAATGGCGGTCTTGCCCGTCTGGCGGTCGCCGATTATAAGCTCACGCTGACCTCTCCCGATGGGGATCATGGAATCAATAGCCTTTATGCCAGTCTGGAGCGGTTCATGAACCGGCTGCCTTTTGACAATACCCGGAGCGATAACCTCGACGAGCCTGCTCTCCTGGGTTTCGATGGGCCCCTTGCCGTCGATGGGCTGTCCGAGGGCATTAACCACCCTCCCCAGCATTTCTTCTCCTACCGGAACTTCAACGATCCTGCCGGTCCGCTTGACAATATCACCCTCCTTGATGAGTTGATAGTCGCCCAGCAGAACGATTCCGACATTGTCCTCCTCGAGGTTCAGTACCATCCCGTAAATTTCACCCGGAAGCTCAACAAGCTCACCCGCCATTGCGTTCTCAAGGCCGTAAACACGGGCGATCCCGTCGCCGGTGGAGAGTACTATGCCTGTCTCCTTGATATCGATGCTCTTTTCAAAGCCTTCGATCTGTTTCTTGATAATCTCTGTAATTTCTTCTGCTCTGATCTGCATATCGTCCTATCTCCTGCTGCTCAGGCTATCCTTTACCTGTTCCAGCTGATTGGCCAGGCTCCAGTCATACACCTGGCTTCCCACGTAGGCCACTATTCCTCCAAGGATACTTTCATCCACCTCGACCTCCAGTATGACCTCTTTTCCTGTCAGCTTTGACAGCGCTTCCCTGACCTTTTTCTCATCCCCCTTGCCAAGAGGAGAGGCAACTACGACCCTGGTCCTAACCCTGTTGTGGATCGTGTCAGCTATACTCTGGTAGGCTGTCGCGATCTCTTCAATACCCATGATCCTGTTTTTTTCCAGCAATAAAGAGACAAACTTTTTCGTCAGGTCTCGAACACCTGTCTTGTCCAGTATGATCCCTAAAATATCCTTCTTTTCCTGAATGGATACCGTCGGATCTGCAAAGACAAAGGCAAGCTCCGGCGATTCTTCAAAAAGACCCGCGACCCCTTCAAGATCCTCTCCCACTTCTTCAATGATGTTCTCTTCACGGGCAAGATCTATAACAGCCTGGGCATATCTTCTGGCCAGGACAAAACCTATCACTGTTGACTGCCCTCCAGTTTCTCAAGGTATTCTGCTATGAACCTTGTGTGGTCTTTTTCCTGTATATTTTCCTGGATGATCTCACGTGCGATTGTCACTGCAATCTCGGCTACTTCATTTCTCAGCTCTTCCTGTGATTTCTTGAGCTCCTGCTGGATGGCCTGGCTGGCCTCTCTCTTGAGCTTTTCAACAGCTTCTTCAGCCTCCGAAAGCACACGCGCCTTTTCAGCTTCGCTTTCCTCTCTGGCATGCTCCATCAACTCATCGATCTCTCTGGAGAGGCCGGCGAGTTTTTCCTCGGCCTCTTTCATCTTGGCCTCGGCAATTTTTTGGGTCTCATCCGCATCCGTGATCAGTTTGCGGATGGTTTCTACGCTGTTTTCAATAAAATTCCTGGCGGGCTTTCGCAGGAAGTATATAAGCACTCCAAAGAGAATTACAAAGTTGATGATCCTCATTACCAGATCATAGAGCTGTCTCCCGGTGGTGCTTCCTTCGCCTGCGGCTGCAAAAACAGCAGCAGGAAGTAGAACGGCTGCCAGAACGATAGCTGATCGTATCTTTCCAGGCATCAGGATTTACTCCCAACAGTTCTGCCTATAAGACGTGAAGCAATATCCCGGCCAAGCGCTTTTGCATCTTCTGCCAGCACCTTCCTGGAGTCGGCAGCCTGATCCGCCAGAGACGCTTTAGCTTTTTCAAGCTCTTTGGTGTTGACCTCTCTTGCGCTCTGAACGATCTCCCGGAATCGTGCCAGCGCCTCACTTCTCCCTGCAGCTCTCAGCGACATGGCTTCCTGTTTTGCATCGTGAATTTTCGAATCGTATTCAGCCATACTTTCTCCGGCCACCTTGTCGATCTCAACTTGCATCTCCTTGGACTTATTCACAAGCCTCTCCCTCTCATCAAGGACCCTCAGGATGGGCTTGAAAAGGAGAAAGTTCAAAATAACCAATAAAATCAAGAAGTTAATGAGCTGTACAATTAGTGTAAAATTAATATCGATCAAGTGGGCCTCCGCTCCGTTTCGAAGAACTCCTTTGCGGTCAAAGCGCCAATCAAAATAATAAAACGGCTCCGGCCTGTCAACAGTTTTTACCTGCGACGCCGTTTCGTTTGGGCCGCTATCAGCCCTTTACGACAAAAATGAGAAGCAGGGCAACCACCAGAGCATAGATACCTGTTGACTCTGAGACCGCCTGTCCAACAAGCATGGTCCTGGTGAGGAGACCAGCTTCTTCCGGGTTTCTTCCGATAGCCTCACAAGCCTTCCCGGCGGCAAAACCCTCACCGATCCCCGGACCAATAGCCCCGAAGCCCATAGACATCCCCGCACCAAGAAGGGCTGCGGCCCTGATTATTTCAGCACCAGTAATTCCATCCATTTACAATCCTCCCCTAGATATGTTTGTCATATGTGAATTGTTGATACGGTCGTAAAAAGTCCGTCCGTGGCTTTTTACTCCGCGGAAAGCGAAAAGTGTCATTTTCACTTTCCTCACAAATCAATAACTTGCAGTGCAAGTCATTGATTCTGGCGCCCCCAATGGGCGCTTTGATGACTTCTTTCGAAGCCATCAATTGTTGAATCATCTCCCCTTCATGTGAATTGCTATTCGTTATCCGAAGTACAGCTCATTAGTAACGTTCCTAAACAAGCATGATGAGAACCATGGCCACTACGAGAGCATATATGCTGGTTGATTGCGCTACAGCTTGCCCAAGAAGCATGACACGGGTCAAAAGTCCCACTGCCTTTTCAGGCTCCCGGTGATGCCTGACACCGATGATCGCCGATTCTGCCGCGATCCCGGAGCCTATCGACGGTCCCATGGCTCCGAACCCCATACAGATCCCGGCCGAAATAACGGCAACGAACTCAACGAAGCCGGCGTCTGGCTTGGCGGGCAGGAACAGAAGCATGAAGGAAACCATGAGGGAAAAGATAACCGGCGTCTGGCTTACAGCCTGGCCGAGGAGCATCAGTGTCGTAAATGGAGCCCGAAGATGGGGCTGGCGCGCAATGGCCTCACAGGCCCGGCTGGCCGGGTAAGCGCTTCCGATACCCGATGCGAATGCTCCGGCACCAATGGAGATCCCCGCGCCCAAGGCCGCAAAACCCTGTATTAGAGGAGCTCCCTCTACGTTGCTGAAGAGCAGAAGTATCGACACAACCAGGGCAAATGTAGGTGGTGTCGAGGTTGCAGCCTGGCCGATAAGCATGATGCGGAAAAGCTCCGAAGATATCCTGGGCTGCCGTCCAATACCCTCGCAGGCGGTAGCTCCTGACATTCCAATGCCTACCCCGGCTCCAATACCACCGAGGCCGATGGCTATTGCTGCACCAAGCATGTAGAGGGATTTGACGATTTCGGTTACAGCCAGCTGCTCCACTTAAATTCCCTTATTTGGTTGCTACTGAGATGTAGGTGATAGTTAACATCGTGAAAACGAACGCCTGAATGGTTCCTACAAACATGCCGAAGAATACATACAGGAAGGGCGGCAGAACCAGGCTGTATATCATGTGTGAGACCACAGATATAATTATGGCCCCTCCGAGAATATTTCCGAATAGACGAAAAGAGATGGAAACCACTTTTGCCAGTTCACCCACAACGTTCAGGGGCGCCATTATAAAAAAGGGCTGGCAGTATTCCTTCAGGTACTGACCTATGCCCTTCTCCCTGATGGCTGCCGTGTGTGTCAGGAAAAAACCCATTATGCCCAGGCTAAGGGGGGTATTCAGATCCTTCGTGGGTTCAGCGAGACCCGGGATCATGCCCAACCAGTTGCACAGCAACAGAAAAACGAAAAGGGTGGCTACCAGGGGCAAGTAAGCCCTGCTGGTGGTCTCCAGTGTTTCCTTTGTCAGCTTGTCCATGGCCGACACATATATCTCGGCCAACCGCTGTACGGGATTCGGAAAGGCTTTCAGGCTCCGGGATCCGATTATGGCAAGAACGATAATGACCGCCATAACAATCCATGTGTTGATCAGGGTGAAGGTATTCACTGTCTGGCTTGTACCGAACAGATCAAAGGAATATGTGGCTACATATGTTATGTCTTTCATTTCACAGGATCCCTACTCCTGTCTCCCCAGCAGTTCCCCACCGAAGAGTACTATCTGAGATGTAAAGATGGCCGGGATTGCAGCCCAAAGGGCGATATCCTCACTCCGTGCAGCATAAACGAGGGCAGCGGCAAGCACCATCAGCCTTAAAATGTGCCTTGTCGCAGCTCTCCATGTGCTTCCCCTGGCAGTTATTGCAACCTGCTTCCGTACTTCACCCACCATTAAAAGCAGGTTGACTATGCTCGCTGAACCGCCCAGGGCAACTCCTTTTGCCCAGGGTTTCTGTCCTGCCAGGAGGAGAATGCTGGTTACTGCCAAAACAAGGGCGAGGGCCCTGTAGAATATCCGCCTGGTGTATGCGTCAATGGAGAATCCCTCGCCGCTCATTTTAAGGTATACAATATACTGTATTCAATTAATTCCATCAATCGCTTTTTACCGTCGCAGCTAGATCGTCATCCGTTTGCTCTTCATAGGCAGCCTCCGGTACCGTTCCAATGCTGGGTACCTTGCTGTCCTCCTGTGCCATAGAGCAGCTTCCCTCAAAGATGACCCCCTCTTCTATAAAGAGGCTGGGTGTCTTTACATTACCGAAAATCTTGCCTGGACGGTACACTTCCACTTTACTTGTGGCTGTGATGTTGCCCCTGACCATACCGCTTACAACGATAGTATTCACGTTGATCTCGGCGGCAACAACTGCGCTTTCGCCGATGATGAGGGTGTCCTTTGTATAGACCTCGCCTTCCAGCTTCCCGTCGATACGTACGGTCCCCTCAAAGGTAAGAATGCCCTTGAAGTCCGTGCCTTCACCCAGGAAGGCCTTTATCTCTCCCCGCGGTGCAGGTGGTGTCTTTTCCTTTTTGGCGCTCATTTCTTTCCTCCATCTCTGTTAGACATGAGAATATCGACCAGGTTGTTAAGTTCTTCCAGATTGCTGTAGGAAACTTCTATTCTGCCTCCCTTTACCCCGGCGTTAATGCGAACTTTCGCAGCGAGCTTTCTTGAGAGACGTTTTTCAAGGTCGATGAGCTCAATGGGCTTTGTCACTGTTTTGCCCCTGGCAACAGTCCTTGGCTTTTTCCGGGTAACTGCCCGCTCGACCTCCCTGACTGAGAGGCCTTTTTTCAGGATCCTGCTGAGCATGCTTCTCAGGTCCGCTTCTCTGTCAATTGACAGCAGGGCTCTTGCATGACCCGCTGATAAATTTCCTTCGACCAGCTCTTTTTTAACATATTCGGGCAGGGCGAGGATCCTGACGGCGTTGGCCACCGTGGCCCTGTCCTTACCCACCTTCTTTGCCACCTCCTGTTGGGTAAATCCATATCTGTCCTGAAGTTCCCTGTAAGCTTGAGCCTCCTCCACAGGGTTAAGGTTCTCTCTCTGGACATTTTCTATGAGAGCAAACTCTATTTTCTCCTCCTCTTGAAGCTCCCTGACCTGAACCGGGATGTGCCTCAGCCCCGCCAGCCTGGCCGCCCTCAGGCGTCTCTCGCCAGCGACAAGCTCGTACCCGCCCGGAACTTTCTGTACCAGTATTGCCTGCAGAATGCCCTTTTCTCGAATGGAGTCCGCCAGCCCTTTTAAGGAGTTTTTCTCGAATTTCTTCCTTGGCTGATTCGGGTTCGGGAATACTTCATCAACGGGAACTTGCAGAGGACTTCCATGCAGCGCCGATTCCTCGCCGCCTGGTATCAACGCCCCCAATCCCTTACCCAGGGCTTGACGCTTACGATCCTGTTCCATTCAGTATCTCCCTTGCCAGGCTGAGATAACCCTCTGTCCCTCTGGATTTGATATCGTACAAAATTGCGGGAAGGCCATGGCTGGGTGCCTCGCTGAGTCTGACATTCCTCGGTATAACAGTCTTGAAAACTTTTCCCGGAAAATATTTCCTCGCTTCGGCAGCTACCTGATGCGACAGGTTGTTGCGGGGATCGAACATCGTTAGAAGAATGCCTTCGATCTCCAGCTCCTGGTTCAGAGCCCTCCTCACCAGCTTGACAGTGTTAAGCAGTTTTCCCAGGCCCTCCATAGCAAAGTATTCACACTGCAGGGGTATCAGCACTGAATCTGCCGCTGTAAGGGCATTAAGGGTCAGAAGGCCAAGTGAAGGGGGACAATCGATGAGAATGAACTCATAATTTTCCCTCAACCCGGAAAGGGACCTCCTGAGCAATGTCTCCCTGGAAAGAACGTTGACCAACTCAAGCTCGGCACCGGTGAGATCTACATTTGACGGGATCAGTTTCAGGTGCTCAAGCTGTGTGTCAACAACAACCCCGGAGCTGGGTTCGTCATTCACGAGAACCTGATAGATGGATGTGACGACCAGGCTCGGATCAATACCGATGCCGCTGGTAGCATTTGACTGGGGGTCGATGTCCACAAGGAGGGTTTTCTTCTCGGCAACAGCCAGCGAAGCAGCCAGATTAATGGCGGTAGTGGTCTTGCCCACTCCTCCCTTTTGATTTGTTACGGCTATGATTTTAGCCATGGCTCCCGGAGACGATATCCCCCGCTCCCTTCCTCCGCCGGCCAAAAAAGGACCACATGGCAAAACCGGCGAACAGGGACAGTTTCAAAATAACCAACAATAACAGATATTTAGGTTTAATTAATTTAATCATACCTTCCCTCAACTCAAACCGATTTCAGGGAAAATTAATACATTGACGAAGAAATGTCCAAAGGAAAATGTTTCACGTGAAACATTTTTGTTCACGTTCAATGTTCCACGTTCAATGTTCAAGGTTTGGACAGGGCTATTTCTAAAGCTGCAAACAACATTGAACGTTAAACTTTGAACGTTGAACTACTCTTTTACAACCTCCCATATAACCCACTCCCTGGGAGAACCCGATATTCTGTAGGGGTGAGTTTCCCCGGTGGTTTTATCGATGAGGTCCTCTGTGGTATAGATAAGCGTCCTGCCCCCTTCCTTGAGAAGGGGTCCGGCGGATTTCAGTATCAGGTGGGGTTTGGCAGATGCCCTGGAGACAGCAAGGTCGAACTCCCCAGCCCCGCTATCGGCGATCTCTTCAAAACGCCCCTCCAGCACCCATGCACCCTTTATTTCCAGTGTCCGGATAATATGTCTCAAGAACGCACACTTTTTACCGGAAGCTTCTGCCAGGCAGGCCTCCAGGCCTGGGCTCCCTATCTTGAGAACAAGTCCGGGAAAACCTGCCCCCGCTCCCAGGTCTACAACTCTTTCAGAACCTTCCAACAAACCCATGCCCAGGGGCACTAGAGAATCTAAAAAGTGTACTCTTGTCCAATTGTGTTCTTTTCTGGATACAAGGTTGATATTGCGATTCCACTTTTCCAACTCCCTGCAATAAACGGCAAGCTGCTGAAGCTGCGTGGAGTCAAGCTCTACACCCAGGTCAGTTGCTCCCCTTTTCAGGCTCTTCTTAAACACTTTTTCTTTCATTTAACGTTGTTCCATTAAATCTGATGGGTTCGTCACCCATTACCCACCGACACTCCGACACGCCGTTACTCCGATACGCCTCATGTGCTCCCGCACAACCGAGTGATTACACCCAAAATCCCGGTGTTCAGAGTACACATACCGATATTCCACCAACTAATTTGAACCATTACCCCGCCTCTTTTTTTGCCCTGGCCAGATAGATCATCAGGGCTGAGACAGCGGCTGGCGTAACTCCCGGTATCCTGGAGGCCTGGCCAAGGTTTGCAGGTCTTACCTCGGCAAGTTTGTCCCGCACCTCACGGGACATGGCATCAAGGGACTGAAAATCGATGTCATCTGGTATCGTCATCGATTCCATTTTCCTCATTCTTTCAACCATGGCTGTCTGACGCTGTATATATCCCTCATATTTAGCCTGTATTTCTATCTGCTCTGAGGCCTTCGGGTCTCTGGAGGGGGTAAATTCAGGATTCCATTTTACAAGATCCCCGGTTTTAATCCCGGGTTGTCGCAGAACCTTGATAAGGGGCGTTCCGCGCACAGGTGAATTTGCCCCCATATCCACTGTAACTTTTGTTTCGTTAAGCTCTTTGAGTCCCCTTTCGACCTCCTCTGCCTTCTCCCTGGTTCTGGTAACTTCATCTTCACCAATGAGCCCGACAGCATGCCCCCTTTCCATAAGCCTAAGATCGGCATTATCCTCTCTGAGCAAAAGACGGTGCTCAGCCCTTGATGTAAAGAGCCTGTACGGCTCGCTGGTTCCCTTGGTAACCAGATCGTCAACCATAACCCCTATGTATGCTTCGTCCCTCCTCAACACCAGGGATGGAGCACCCTGAACAAAAAGCGCAGCGTTTATCCCGGCCAGCAAGCCCTGGGCAGCAGCCTCCTCATAGCCGGAAGTGCCGTTTATCTGTCCTGCAAGAAAAAGCCCCTGCACTGATTTTACATGAAGGTCCAGACCCAGTTGCTGGGGGAACACGAAATCGTACTCGATCGCGTATCCAGGTCTCATGATCTGGACCTCCTCCAGTCCGGGTATGGTTCTAAGCATCCTGATCTGTATATCAATGGGCAAACTCGTAGAGACTCCGTTGGGGTAGAACTCCCTTGTCTGAAGACCTTCTGGCTCAAGAAATATCTGGTGTCCTGTCTTGTCCGGGAACCTTACGATCTTGTCCTCGATGCTGGGGCAGTACCGTGGCCCGACTCCCTTGATAACGCCGGAATACAGAGGGGACCGGTCCAGACCATCCCTTATGGCCTGGTGGGTTTTTTCTGTCGTCCTTGTTATCCAGCACGGCACCTGCTCCCTCTCGATGGACTTCGTCCTGAAGGAGAAAGGCAGTGGTTTCTCATCGCCGTACTGAGGAGTAGTCACATCGAAATCTATGGTTTTGGCATCAAGCCTTGGCGTTGTTCCCGTTTTAAGGCGGCCCACTTCCAGCCCCAGGCCCGCCAGGGCATCTGATAGCATCAAGGCCGGAAACTCTCCCGCCCTTCCCGCTGCATATTGGGTCATCCCCACATGTATCAGTCCTTTGAGGAATGTTCCGGTTGCAATAACTACGGTCCTGGATGCAAACTCCTCTCCCGCTTGAGTGTTCACCCCCACGACCTTCGGACCATCAGTCAGAAAGCCCTCCACCATTCCCTGTTTTATATGCAGCCCTTCCGTTGACTCAAGTTTTTCCCTGACCCACGCCTTGTACTTATACATATCAGCCTGGGCGCGGGAGGAGCGTACAGCGGGCCCTTTCCTTGTGTTCAGTCTCCTGTACTGAATCCCCGTCTCGTCTATGGCCTCAGCCATAATTCCCCCCATTGCGTCTATCTCCTTGACGAGGTGACCTTTTGCCAGGCCGCCTACGGCTGGATTGCAGGACATATGAGCTATCTGGTCAATAGAGATTGTCAGCAACAGGGTCGTCATCCCCATCCTGACGGCAGCCATGGATGCCTCACAGCCAGCATGGCCGCCACCCACAACTATTACATCAAATTCCGTTGGGTAGCGGAATCGATCGTTACCAGGATTGTTTTCAGATTGTTTCACGTGAAACATTTTCCTCAGTTTCAGGTTTCAAGTTTAAAGTTTCAAGCAGATATTAAAATATAAACAACCACAGCGAGATTACAGATTTGTAATTCACTTGCCGATGCAGAATCGGGAGAAGATCTCCTCTAACACCTCATCCGTTGTAACTTCGCCTACGAGTTCTCCCATGTGCATCAATGCCTCATCTATATCCACGGCAAGACACTCTGGGGATTCTTCAGGACTTGAAATTTCCAGCGCCCGCCTGCAGGACTCTATCACCCCCATAAAGGCCATCTTCTGGCGAACTGATGTTACCACTGCTCCCGAAGACGACTTCTGCTTGCCAAAGGCGGTCTCGTACACTGCATCCTTTAGCTTTTCTATCCCCATCCCTGTTTTGGCGGAAATATAAACTGCCCCCTCAGGCATTTCACTGTTTGTGGAGGGCAGATCTGTCTTGTTGGCCACAATAATTCTTTGTGCATTTTCTGTTTCCTTGATCAGTGCTCTGTCCCCTTTTCCCAGCTTTCTTGACTGATCAATGACCACCATGGTCAGGTCAGCCTTTTCCATGACCTTTCTCGTCCTGAAGATACCCTCCACTTCTACCTCGCTGGCGCCCTCTCTTATACCTGCTGTATCCACAACCTTCAGCGGAATCCCCTTTATCTCTACCCTTGCTTCGATAAAATCCCTGGTGGTGCCGGGTATCTCATGCACTATTGCTCTCTCCTCCTGAAGGAGGGCATTTAACAGACTCGATTTTCCCACATTCGGTGTGCCAGCGATGGCCACAGAAAGGCCTTCGGCAAGGGCGATCCCCTCCTTTGCCGTGGAGATCAGCTCTTGTGCCAGGATCTTGGAATCGAAGATCAGCGTCCTGAGGTGTTCCGACTCAGGTTCTTTGACATCCTCCGGGAAATCTATGGCCGCTTCGTTCAGGACCTTTGCTTCTTTGAGTTTCTCCCGAATTTTTCCCGCTGCTCCTGAAAGAGCTCCATCAACCTGACGCAGCATGACCTTTCGGGCCTCGTCAGTTGCCGCGAATATAAGGGACGCCACAGCTTCTGCCTGTGTAAGGTCCATCCTGCCGTTTAGAAATGCTCTTCGGGTAAACTCTCCCGGCTCAGCTAATCTGGCGCCGGCGACCACCGCAGCCTCCAGCAGCGCCCTGAGAACAAGGGGGCCTCCGTGGGCTGTTATCTCAACCGTATCCTCTCCGGTATATGATCTTGGTTTATGGAAAGTTATTACGACAGCCTGGTCGATGGGGTCAGCCTGAACGTCGGGTTGGTGGGCGCGCCCGACAAAGGCGAGTCGTTGCTCCGGAGGAAAATCTTTCCACCCACCTGCGGGCGTAAAGATTCGCCTGCAAAGTCTAATTGCATCCGGTCCGGAGATCCTCACCATTCCTACACCGCCCGGTCCGGGAGGTGTGGAGACAGCCGCGATGGTATTGGAGTCAGGCATGTTCCTGATGGTTGGGGTTTATTTCCTGCCCTTCTTGGACTTTTTCTTTGCTGCCGGCTTTTCGGGCTCTTCAGATTCCTTAGATTCTTTGGCCTTGTAGCCCTTGAGCATATAGTACTGATGTCCTATTGTCAGAATATTGTTCACGGTCCAGTATATAACCAGACCCGAAGGCAGGTTCACGAAAAGAGCAGTGAAGACAATGGGCATAAAGAGCATGATCTTCTGCTGCCTGGGGTCCCCTGTGGCAGGTGTCATTTTCTGCTGCAGGAACATTGTGGCACCCATTACGATAGGAGTTATGTAAAGTGGGTCCTTGGCGGACAGGTCTGCTATCCACAACATGAACGGGGCATGCCTGAGCTCTATGGCTCCCAGCAGCGCCCTGTAAAGGGCAAAAAATACCGGGATCTGCACAAGTATGGGCAAGCATCCACCCGCCGGATTTACCTTGTTCTCTTTGTACAGGGCCATGATCGACTTGTTAAGTTGTTCCTTGTCCTTCTTGTGCCTGTCTCTCAGCTCATTTATCTGGGGCTGGAGCTTCGACATATTCTTCATGGACTTGAAGCTCGCGTTGGAAAAGGGGATAAAAACGATTTTGATAAGGATAGTCAGTATAATGATGGCAATGCCGTAGTTGCCGACATACCTGTAGAAATAGTTCATAAGCACAAGCAGTGGCTTGGCGATAAAAGCGAAGAAGCCCATGTCCACGGTCTCGGCAAGAGAAGGATCAACCGCCTTTAGTGAGTCCATTTCCTTCGGGCCCATATAAGTCAGGGCCTTCAGGCTCATGGCTGTGCCCGGTTCCAGTTTTACCTGTGTGTACAGTCCGATCGCCACCCTGCCATCGTCCATTTTCCTGACAATAGCTCTTTCCGAACCGTTCCTCGGAAGCATTGCCACCACGAAATACATATCCTGGCTGGCAATCCAGTCGGGGATCTCCTCATAAAGTTCTGTACCGTCCAGTTTTTTGCTCTTGATCTTTCTGGACTTGCCTTCGGTCCTGATAACGGCACCCTTAAAGCCGTATCTACTGGTCATCATGCTGCCGCTCTTTTCCTCAAGGACCTCCAGTCCCGGTGTCCACGAATAGATCAGCCGCCCGGAGATGGGTTCTGCCCGACGGTTCACCAGCCTGACCTGTCCGTCAACAGCATAGGAGTCTCCGGAGAAGACCAGAGATTTGATCATCTCAAACCCATCGTGGGTTCTGTAGCTGAAAGTAACGCTGCCCTCTTCGCCCTCTGCCAGTACAACATCCCCTCCATCGACCAGAAACAGAGCCTGGGCAAAACCCAGGGGGCCTCCAGCACCGATCACCTCGGCCGTCAGGGGGAAATCTGTGCCGGAAGGATCTCTTACAAGCTGTACTCTCGAGTCGGGATCCTTCATGTCCTGCAGAAAGTTTTTGAGGATGACGCTTTTTAAAACACCGCCCCTGTTAGTGAGCACTGCTGTGTAAAGAGGAGTGTCAACTCTTATGGTCTTTTCCTCTCCCGCAACCATTTGTTCAGCTGTCTTGCCGGGAGCTTCCTGGATGGGAACAGTCTCAACCTCTGCAATCTCCGGCGCCCGGGCGCCTTCTTCAACAACAGGTGAGCCCTGCTGTTCCTTCTGGGGCGTCACGAAGTAGTACTGGTAGACGAACAGAAAAATGAATGACACGGCGAGGGTAAGGAACAGCCGTTTTGATTGGTCCTCCATCTATTCGGCCTTCCTTCCCTGGGCGCCTGGAACAGGGTCCAGCCCCCCTCTTGTAAGGGGGTGGCACTTGAGGATTCTCACGGCACTAAGCGCGGTTCCTTTAGCAGCCCCGTGAGCTTCAATGGCCTCGATGGCGTACTCCGAACACGTAGGAATGAACCTGCACGATGCCGGCAGCAAGGGAGATATCCATTTTCTATATGTTTTTACGGCTGCTATGGTCGGCCGTTTCAATTTTCGGACTCCTCTGTTGTCAGGCCAGCGCTTCTTGCCAGTTCCAGATATTCCTCTTTCATCTCATCAAAATCTGCGTCCCGGGACTTGCCTCTTGCTATTGCCACAATGTCAAAACCGGATTTTATCTGATACCTGTAAAACCTTTCGATCTCCCGGATGCGTCTGCGTATACGGTTTCTCTTCACGGCGTTGCCCAGCTTCCCTGAAACCGTCAGCCCGAACCGTGAATTGATTAATCCGTTTTCAAGGGAAAGTAGAATCAGGAAGCGGCCTTTTATCATTTTGCCCTTTGTCTGAACCCTCAGATAGTCTGATCGGGCACGCAAACGGGCCGAAACGGGTAAACGAAGATCCAGTTCCCGATCGATCAGACGGACAGGCGCTTTCTTCCCCTGGCGCGCCTTCTCTTCAGTACCAATCGACCTGATGTTGTTCTCATTCGAAGCCTGAATCCGTGTGTTCTCTTCCGTGAGATGTTGCTTGGTTGATATGTTCTTTTCAAGGTGCTGCCTCCTGCTATTTCCATCCCGCTTTGTGGGGGTTTTCTTTTTGGTCATTTGTATCCTGTGTGCCTGTAAAACTAAAAAGGAACGAAACTATATATCAGAGAAAGTTAGGTTATTCAAGAATATAGTCAAGCCTTTTGGTTCAGGGAGGAGGAAAGAGGAAGAAGGCAGGAGGGTTGAATTTAATCAGCTGAATAGTTTTTGCTTGTTTGGGCACCTGGAACCTGAAACTCCAGCCAGTGCCTGGCAGCCGACTACAACATCCTGTACCTTCAAACGGGACACCCACTACGAAACGAAAAAAGTTCGACTTTTACGGTCCGAATCACTCTATTTCTCTTGCCCAAATCTGAGCCCATCTGATATACAGGACCTTACCCCAATTTAACAGGAGGGTGCCGGGAGGAAGCCTGGGTGCCGGGTCCAGCAGTTGGGTTCAGCTGTCCGGTGGTGAAAGTAGTTTCTCCACGACTGCCAAAAGGGTTTAAGTTACCGAAAAGTCGCTTTATTTTACTATCATTCCACAAATCTACAGGTGTCGGTGACAGTATCCCCCAGGTAGTCGCTAATAAACTGTATATTACTGATATTTAAAGAGATTTTAGCCTTTCCACACCTGTGGAAAACCCTGTGTGTAACTGAAGAGCGTTCAGACATCGTTCTGTCGGCTCAAAACCTTTGGAATTGAACGGAAAATGCCTGCTACTGACCTGTGGAACAGAGTTCTCGACTCCCTCAAGCATGAGGTAAATACTCACATATATAATACCTGGTTCGGCCCACTCGAGCCCAAATCACTTGATAAAAAGAGCCTGGTCCTGGAAGCGCCCCACGCTTTTATCCGTGACTGGATAGAGGAAAATTACATAACCACCATGGTAAAATTAGTTCAGTCTCTGTCCGGTAAAAAGTTGGCTATCAAGATAGTTGTTGGGGGTGGGGAGAATGAAGAGCCTCGTGTGCCTGAACCCGGACCCGTTGTAGATACCGTAATCACCCACCCCTCCGGATATCAAAACTCAAGCTCAAACAATAGAAGTTTGAATCCGAAGTATACTTTTGACTCATTTGTCGTTGGTTCCTCGAACCAATTTGCCCAGGCAGCTGCCATGGCGGTCGCAGAGAACCCGGCAAGATCCTATAACCCTCTTTTCATTTATGGGGGAGTCGGTCTCGGAAAAACTCACCTCATGCACGCCATTGGGCACCACGTACTGAAACACAACCCATCTTCCAAGCTCTGTTACCTGTCCTCGGAAAGATTCATGAACGACCTGATAAACTCTCTGCGGTTCGACCGTATGGTCCAGTTCAGGGAGAGGTACAGGAATATGGATGTCCTTCTGGTAGATGACATCCAGTTCATTGCCGGCAAAGAAAGAACTCAAGAGGAGTTCTTTCACACATTTAATACCCTCTTTGACTCTCATAAACAGATAGTGGTTTCATCCGACAAATTCCCAAAAGAGATTCCGGATCTGGAAGAGCGCTTACGTTCCCGTTTTGAATGGGGCCTTGTAGCGGACATACAACCCCCCGACCTGGAAACAAAGATTGCTATCCTGGAGAAAAAAGCAGAACTTTCAGGTATCTCTCTTCCAAAGCAAGCCTCTCTTTTTATGGCAGAGAATACAACTTCCAACATCCGGGAGCTTGAAGGCTACCTGCTGCGGGTTGTTGCTTTTGCCACCATTAAGAAAGCAAAGCTTATAAGTATGGATCTTGTTGAGGAGGCCCTGAAAAACTTCCTCGATCAGAAAAAAAAGGTCATTACTGTTGACCAGATACAGAAAGAGGTTGCTGGTTTTTACAATCTCAAGATAAGCGACCTGAAATCAAAAAGGAAAAACAAGGCCCTCATCTTGCCCCGGCACGGAGCGATGTACCTTACCCGGCGCCTTACCGAGCTGTCCCTTCCCGAGATCGGCAGACATTTTGGCGGAAGAGATCACACTACCGTTATACATGCCCTGCAAAAAGTTGAAAACATTATCGGAAATGACCCCGATTATGAGAAGACGATGGATGCACTCACCAGGAAGATCGAAGACCTGTAAAACCCAAAAACTTCTTTACCACAGAGTCACAGAGAGCACCGAGGAAAGCTGTTGCCGGGTTAAAACATAAATATCAATGGCTCGGCGAATAAAGCAGATCATTGTTTGTTATAATATTAAATAGATTTTTTATTTGGTTACCCCCAAAAAAACTCTGTATTCTCTGTGACCTCTGTGGTTCAAAGAGGGTCTTTCTTCCTTTTGTTGGTAAGCTGTTGTTAACCCGCTGGATAAGTCTATGGAAAGGTCTGTGGAAAAGTATTGTCACTATGCTTCTGTGGAATAGTATAATATATCCCCAAATTCTCCCACAGATCCATCCACAGCTGTTTTTCTTTGCTTCCAAGCCCTTATAGACCTTTCCCCGAAATACACAGTTACTACTTTACCTACTACTATATTTTATTTATAATTAAAGAAGTGCTAAGTGATACTTACGGTGAGGAGTTGCCTTCAAAAAACACCGTTCTCATAAACGTCGTGTGTTCTGTGACAGAGTAACCGGGGGACAAGCATTCCCAACCGTAAGAACCTAATGAATTTATTTCGAGTAGATACTCTGTCGCCGAAGGAGTCCGGCACAGCCAGGGTGTGTCTGTGTGGTTGAAGCAGGTAGCCGACCCTGACGATCACGAATCAAGAACAGGAGGTCTGTGGTGTTAGCGTTCTCAGTAAACAGGGAAAATTTTCTTCGTGGCCTGTCTCGTGTACAGAATATCGTTGAGAGGAAAAATACAGTTCCAATCCTAAGCAACGTTCTGTTGGATGGAGCAGGGGAAAAACTCAAACTACTAGCGACTGATATGGAGATAGGCCTTTCAGGCTATCTCGAGGTAGCCATCAAGAGTGAGGGCGCTGTTACCATATCGGCGCGAAAGCTGTATGAAATAATCAAGGAGCTTCCGGCAGAATCTGAGATCACACTGCAAGTTAAGGACAATAACGTATCACAAATAACTTGCGGCACCGCCTCTTTTGACTTAAAGGGTTTGCCTGCCCAGGACTTCCCAAACCTTCCGAGTTACGAAGATTCCAACTTCTTCTCCCTCGACTCCAATACCTTCAAAGAGATGATAAGAAAAACAATTTATGCGGCATCTACAGATGAGACCAGATATAATCTCACAGGGATTCTTTTTTCTATGGAAGAGGATTCCGGCAAAAGTTTTATCCGCATGGTTGCGACTGACGGTCACAGGCTTGCAATGGTGACAAGAGAAGCCAACGGGAAGATTCGGCCCGGAGAAAGCGTTGTAATACCAAGAAAATCATTGAACGAGGTTAAGCGCCTGTTGGACGAAGGAGATGGTGACATAGAGCTGGACTTTGCAAAACAGCACGGCGTTTTCAGGAAAGACTCAATAATACTTACAACACGTCTGATAGATATGTCGTTTCCCAGCTACCAACAAGTGGTTCCGAAGGGTGATATGGGTGCTGCAATAGTTTCAAGGGGGGCTCTAACATCAGCCATTAGAAGGGTATCCATTCTGTCATCTGAAAGGTCCCGTGCGGTAAAATTCTCATTTTCGGGAACTGACCTTACAGTTCACACCAACAATCCGGATCTGGGTGCGGCAACCGAATTGGTGCCGATCCAGTATGATGGCGACGATGTTGAAATAACCTTCAATGCCAAATACATGCTTGACACACTTGGGACGATGGATGCGGATGATATTACCGTAAACCTTTCTGACGAGTTAAGCCCCTGCCTGATAACCCAAAAGGAAGACGAAGGATATATAGCGGTTATCATGCCTATGCGCGTCTGAATATGAGGCTCCTCTGGACCGAGTTGGACCGATTCAGGAATCTGAAAAAACAGAAGGTATATCTTCATCCCCGCTTCAATCTGCTTGTTGGAAGAAACGGTCAGGGCAAGACCAACTTTTTAGAGGCGGTTGGATATTTGGGAACCCTCAAATCTTTCAGATCAGCGAGCAGGTTCGAGATGATCGAACACGATGCCGATATGTGCAGAGTGGCCGGCAGGTTTGAAAACGGCCAGACAGGTTGGACAGCTTCTTTTTCATTGGCGCATGACGGCCGCACGCAGTTTCTCGATGAGAAGAAGATACCATCCCCTGATAAGTATCTAGGGTGGTCGGGCATTGTAAGTTTTATTCCAGAGGATGTAGCTCTGGTCTCAGGAAGCCCGTCATCGAGGAGAAGGGCTGTTGACAGGGCAATTTTTCAGAAGACGGATGGATACGCCGTCGAATACAGAAAGTTCCTGAGGGTGCTGAGAAACAGGAATGCACTTTTAAGAAATCAAAGAGCCTCGCATGAGGAGTGGAAAAGCTGGACAAGATCCCTTTCAGATGCCGCCTCCTTGATCGTCAGACACAGAGTGAGGCTCCTTTCAGAGATTACCCCTCACATGGAGCGTATCGGCAAAGATTTGTGCCTTGACGGAAAACTCACCCTGGATTACCAGCCCACCTTTCGCCTGGAGAACAACGCTTCGAAAGAGGACGTCACAGAAGCTCTTTACGAGAGTTTTGTAATCGCAAAGAAACGCGATATGGATGCCCGCCACACTACGGTCGGACCACACAGGGACGATATATGTTTTGCTCTTGGTGGACAGAGCCTCGCAAGGTACGGTTCCCAGGGACAGAAGAGGACGGCTATTCTCACGTTTAAACTGTCCATTGCCCAGGTTTTAAAAGATACGCGGGGCACCTACCCGCTGGTGTTGTTAGATGACGTTGCCTCAGAGTTGGATGAGACAAGGAGAAGGGCTCTGGGTACGTTGATCTCCGAGATAGATGCGCAGTTTGTTGTTACCACAACAGGTGACGACTATATGTTCCTGTCTGACCGCAAGGGATACGTTATGATGGTAGAAGACGGGAAAATAGAAAAGACAGGGAACGAGGGAGAGCAGAATTTTGGCTGAAACTAATAAGAAAAAGAAGGGCCGAACCAACAAGGCCTCCGCAGGCGCCACAAAATCAACCGGAGTCGCGGCAAAAACGAAAAAAGCATCAAAGGCTGAATCCAAAGAGCAACCGAAAAAGACGCCTGCCAGAAAAAAGTCGACCACCGAAACCCGGGGAAAGAGATACACTGCAAAAGAGATCAAGGTCCTTGAAGGGTTGGAGGCGGTCCAGCGCAGACCTGCAATGTACATCGGCAACACTTCCACCGAGGGCCTGCATCACCTGGTGTACGAAGTGGTGGATAACAGCATCGATGAAGCCATGGCTGGCTACTGCGACAAGATCCTTGTCACGATCAGGGCTGATAACAGCGTTGTTGTAGAGGACAATGGTCGCGGCATCCCGGTGGATAGACACAAGGAAACAAAAAAGCCTGCCGCGGAAGTGGTGATGACAACCCTTCACGCGGGCGGCAAATTCGAAAGCTCCGCCTACAAGATATCGGGTGGCCTGCACGGTGTTGGAGTTTCCGTTGTAAATGCCCTTTCCGAGTTGCTACACCTGGAGATCAGGCGGGACGGGAAGGTTTATCAACAGTCCTACAAAAGAGGTAAGCCAACCGGAAAACTGGAAGCCATTGGCAAGACCCGGAAAACGGGAACCAAGATAACCTTCCTGCCGGACCGTAAGGTCTTTGAGACAACGGAGTACTCCTTTGACATCCTGTCAACGCGCTTAAGAGAACTTTCTTTTCTCAATGCAGGCGTATATATAAAGATCGAAGACGAGCGGGCGGACAAGAAGAATGAATTCCAGTACAAGGGCGGAATAATTTCCTTTGTGGAACACCTGAACAGAAACAGGGCCGTCGTCCACAAGAAACCCATTTCCATATCCGGCAAGAAGGGCGAAGTTGTAGTGGATATCGCCTTCCAGTACAATGATGGTTACGCTGAAAACCTGTTTTCTTTTGCCAATAATATCAACACCCACGAAGGAGGAAGCCACCTTGTAGGTTTCAAGGCGGCTCTCACCAGGACGGTAAACCACTACGCTTCTTCCAATAACCTTCTTAAGAACGTAAAGAACGGCCTGACGGGAGACGATATCCGGGAGGGATTGGCTGCCGTTATATCTGTCAAGCTTCCAAACCCTCAATTCGAGGGCCAGACCAAGAGGAAGCTCGGCAACAGCGAGATCAAGGGCATTGTGGAAACACAGGTGAACGAGGGCCTGTCGAATTTTATGGAGGAAAACCCTCCCGTTGCCAGAAAGATAGTGGCCAAGGCAGGCGAGGCTGCCAGTGCGCGAGATGCAGCAAGAAAAGCCAAAGAACTCACCAGACGAAAGGGAGCTCTGGAGATATCAGACCTTCCGGGAAAGCTGGCCGATTGCCAGGAAAAGGACCCTGCTCTAGCTGAATTATTCCTGGTTGAGGGAGACTCTGCGGGAGGATCAGCCAAGCAGGGCCGAGACCGCAGAACACAGGCGATACTGCCCTTGAGAGGCAAGATCCTGAACGTCGAAAAGGCTCGCTTTGACAAGGTTCTATCCAACCAGGAGATCAGGACGATTATCACTGCCCTCGGTTCGGGAGTGGGAAGCGAGGAGTTCGACCCGTCCAAGCTTAGATATCATAAAGTAATCATCATGACCGATGCGGACGTTGACGGATCCCACATCCGAACCCTGCTTCTGACCTTCTTTTACAGGCAGATGTACGAACTCATCGAGAGGGGATTTTTATACATTGCACAGCCGCCCCTGTACCGCACCAAGAAAGGCAAGGAAAGTCGATACCTCCAGGACGAGGGGGACATGAAAAACTTTCTTATCGAGATGGGCGTGAAGGATCTGGCCCTGTCTTCGGTCACCAATAGTGAAAAGCTGGAGGGGAAAACTCTGCTGGATACGGTCAACCGGGCCGTCAGATACACCGAGCTAATGGATCAGTTTGACCGCAGGCGCATCGATGCGAAAGTACTGTCGGCAATGTCTCTGGAAGGGCTTATGCCAGAAGTCCTTAAGAACAGGAAAAAGCTGGGCAGCGCCCTGAACAATGTTCAGACTTATGTACATAATATCTACCCGGAGATCGCACCCATGGACGTGGTGCTTGAAAAGGACGAGGAACATTCCTGTACCATAGCAAGAATAAAAACCAGACGAAATGGGTCCGTGTGGGTCACAACGGTTAACCCCGAATTACTGACAAGGCCCAAATATCAGGAGATGATCAGGCTGGGCAAGAGTTTAAAAACCCTGGGAGATGAACTGAGGGTAACCGAAGGAGATGAAGAGCTCCTGAGCACCCGGAGAATAGACGAGTTTGTATCCTTCATTCTGGACAGGGGAAGAAAGGGAGTTACCATACAGCGCTACAAGGGCCTCGGGGAGATGAACCCGGGACAGCTCTGGGAGACCACCATGGATCCCGAGAAGCGCTCCCTGGTACGGGTGTCTATAGAAGATGCTGTGAAGGCGGACGGGATATTCACGATACTCATGGGGGATGCTGTAGAACCGAGACGGGAATTTATTGAGAATAACGCGCTTAATGTTAGAAATTTAGACATCTAGGTGTTCAACGTTTAACGTTCAAGGTTCAATGTTATTTGAATAGAATATTGTTAATTAAAGATCATCATATGACGTTGAACGTAAGCCACACCAGCAGAATGTAGCACTCTAAAAAATAAGGATTATCGAGAATAACATGACCGACCTAATGCATACAATTAACGCCCCCATAAAGCTCGTAAATATTGAAGACGAGATGAAGAAGTCGTACATGGATTACGCCATGAGCGTGATCGTGGGGAGGGCGCTTCCGGATGTGAGGGATGGCCTTAAGCCCGTACACCGGAGAACCCTGTATGCTATGCACGAGCTGGGCAACGCGCACAACAAGGCCTACAAGAAGTCAGCTCGAATTGTCGGAGACGTAATAGGAAAATATCACCCTCACGGAGATACGGCCGTTTACGACACTATAGTACGTATGGCTCAGGACTTTTCTCTCAGATACCTGCTGGTGGACGGTCAGGGTAATTTCGGGTCCGTTGATGGGGACGCCGCCGCGGCCATGCGGTATACCGAGATCCGCATGGGACGCGTGGCAGGAGAACTGCTGCAGGACATAGAAAAGGATACCGTTGAATTCGGTCCAAACTATGATGATACCCTCACCGAACCCCTGGTCATGCCGGCACGGTTCCCGAATCTCCTGGCCAATGGCACATCCGGGATCGCCGTGGGCATGGCGACGAACATACCGCCCCATAACATGACAGAACTCATCGACACCTGCATAATGTTGATCAAAAAACCGGCGGCAACTATCGAGGACATTCTGAAGATCATGCCGGGCCCCGACTTTCCTACAGGCGGCTTCATTTATGGGACCAAGGGGATAAGGGATGCGTACACTACCGGTCGCGGCCACATCCAGATGCGGGCAAGAACCATTATTGAACGGCAGACGAAGGGCAAAACCCGGATTGTCGTCACAGAGCTTCCCTACCAGGTGAACAAGGCAAAACTTGCCGAGAAGATCGCGGAGCTGGTCAAGGATAAGAGGATAGAGGGTATCGCCGACCTGAGAGATGAATCCGACAGGGACGGTATGAGGCTGGTAGTAGAAATCAAGCGCGACGAGATAGCAGAGGTCCTGTTAAACCAACTCTATTCCATGACACAGATGAAGTCGACCTTCGGCGTCCAGATGCTGGCGATCCACAGGGGCCAGCCGCTTCTTGCAGACATAAAGACCTTCCTTGGACATTTCATCGATTTCAGAGTTGAGGTGGTAACCAGAAGGACCCGGTTCGAGCTTGATAAAGCTGAGGAACGTGCCCACATCCTGGAGGGGCTAAAGGTTGCTCTGGAAAACATCGATGCTGTTGTCGGACTCATAAAAAAATCGGCCGACGTACCCGCAGCACGAGCCGGCCTTATCAAGGAGTTCAGCCTGTCGGAGCGGCAGGCAAGCGCAATACTGGAGATGCGCCTGTCCCGCTTAACAGGCCTTGAAAGGGAGAAAATAGACGAGGAACTCAAGGCCATAAAAAAGGAGATAAGGCGCCTCAAGGGGATTCTGGCAGACGAGAAAAAACTCTTTGCCGTGATCGTTGAGGAGCTGACCGAGATAAAGGAAAGATACGGCGACGAGCGGCGCACCGAGATCGTCCAGGAAACGGCGGAACTGTCCTTAGAGGATCTCATCGTTGACGAGGAGATGCTCGTCACGGTTTCCCACGAAAGCTATCTTAAAAGGACCTCTACGAGGATGTACCGGAGTCAGCATCGTGGCGGCAAGGGGCTCACTGGCCTGGCCATGAAAGACAAGGATTTTGCCGAGCATATTTTTGTCGCGACGAATCACAACTATATCCTCTTCTTTACCGACCAGGGCAGGGTGCACTGGCTCAAGGTCCACGAGATCCCGCAGTTTGGAAGGGCGGCACGGGGCAAACCCATCGTCAACATGCTCAATCTGCTGGACAAGGAACAGGTAACAGCCTTCCTGCCCATAAAGGAATTTTCCGATGATCTGTACGTTGTCATGGGAACTGAAAAGGGCGTTGTTAAGAAGACAGCCCTCTCCGCGTTCGCTAACCCGCGCTCATCGGGGATCATTGCCATATCACTGGACAAAAATGATCGACTGATAAATACAGCTATTACTGATGGTACAAAGGACCTCCTGATCTCCACATTCAAAGGCCAGGGGATCCGTTTCCACGAATCCGACGTGAGACCTATGGGCAGGACTGCCCGGGGAGTGCGGGGGATCAGGCTCGAAAAGGGAGACAGGGCTGTGGGCATGGAGGTTGTGAATGATGCAGCTTACCTGCTCACCGTAACGGAAAAAGGGTTCGGAAAGCGTACTGCTATGAAAGATTACAATCCCATCAAGCGCGGCGGCAAGGGGGTGCGCTCGGTGAGGGTGGTTCCCAAGGTGGGGAAGCTGGTGGGCATCCTCCAGGTAGGCTCCGAGGAGGAGATAATGGCCATCACCGACGCTGGGCGCCTGATCCGAATACCCGTGAGCGGCATCTCCATTTATGGACGGAACTCCCAGGGGGTTAAACTGATCGACATGACCGATACCAACGAAAAGGTCGTTTCTGTGGCCCTCATTCAGGAGCCTGAAGTTGCCACGGAAGGAGACGCCACGGAAGGGAAAGATTGAAGAGAACCCTGGCAAGACCCTTTCTTCTGATCGCGTGTCTGGCCTTCATTTTCTCCTGTACCGGCAGCAAGGAAGCTGAGCTTTTTGACCGGGCAATGGCGGCCCTGGACGGGAACCAGCCTGGCGTGGCCGTGTCTATCCTCACGGATATTCTTGTAAAATACCCGAAGTCCAAACAGGTAGAAGAAGCCCTCTACCAGAGAGCTCTTATCTACGCCCTTTACATGAGTAAATATATGGATGCGATAAGCGACTATCGCGAACTTCTAAAGAGGTTTCCCAAAGGCGAAAGAGCCATGGAGTCTCAGCACCAGATAGCCCGGATCTACGAGTTCAAGCTGGACAATTGCGCCAGGGCCATAGTGGAATACCACAGGCTGATAACGGCCTTCGATACAGTCATTGACGACGACAAATACCAGTACAGGATCGCCGGATGCTACTATAAACTCCTCCAGCTCGAACAGGCCAAGATAGAGTACCAGGCTCTCATCGAACGCTACCCTGCATCGGACCTGGTGGACGACTCATATTTCCAGCTTGCAGCCATCATGCAGTCCAAAGGGCAGCTCCCTGAGGCCGAACGAGCCTGGAGAAACTTCCTCATCAGGTATCCGGAAGGGGAGCTCTTCCTGGACGCCAAGTTCAACCTGGCAGGCACGCTGGAAGAAGAAGAGAAGCTCGAAGAGTCTCTCGAGCTTTACCAGGAGGTCTTTGATAAGTACGATAATAAGGAAACGGTGAGTTGGAGAATAGAAAAAGTTCGTGACAGAATAAAATCCAGAGGACGTTAAGCTTCTTTTTCACCACGGAGGTCACGGAGGAATAACAATGGCCCGGGGGAAAACACTTAAACAACAAGAACTTTGATAATTATTTATTTTTTAGCTTTAATTAAGACCAACCTAACGATACGTTAGATACATAATAATAATTTACACAGATTCATCCCGCCAGCTCTTTTCGTGTGTTTCTCAGTGCCCTCCGTGCCTCCGTGGTGAACCCAAGGTCAAAGTTTTCTCTGTGCTCTCTGTGACCTCTGTGGTTTAAGCTCTAATAAAACCCTTGCACTATTAATCCATTTAACGTATACAGTTCTTCGCCAGTGGGATTTGCCACGGCGTAATTAGATTTTGTAGGTACGGATAAGCTTTATTGAGGGTATTCTGAAGGTCCCGTGCTTTATGTTCCGGGACCTTTTGTTTTGCGAATCAGAATTGCTGTTCCGGAAAACTACAAAGAACAGAACAAAGGAGAAATAAAATGGCAGAAGGAACAGTAAAGTGGTTTAATGAGGCAAAAGGTTTCGGATTCATCGAGCAGACCGAAGGCCCGGATGTGTTCGTTCATTTTTCGGCTATTACAGCCGAGGGTTTCAAGACCCTGGACGAGGGCCAACGCGTGACGTTCGATGTGGAAGACGGCCCCAAGGGCCCCCAGGCCAGCAACGTTTCAAGCCTGTAAGTTAAGCTACTGATAGCCAAAAAAGAGCTCCGCGGCAACGATTGCTTCGGAGCTTTTTTTGTGCCCGGATCTTGTAAAGTGTTGATGGCGAAAGCTCAATATAATTACTTTGCCTGGAATCTGGAACTATATCTATGGCTGGCTAGTGAACAAAGTATGCAATGGCGATCAGCAGGTCAGTTCCCAGGACAATGCCCACGTTGGCTCCTAGTGCAGGGATCATCTCCTCGAAATCATCATGGTGTTTCAGGGTCGTTCTGGCTGCCTTCACAGCAAGGGGAGCGGTCAGGAGCGAGATAAGGGTTATGGTTGGGAGCGCGCCCGAAAGAGCCATCAATAAGATGAAGAGATAACAGGCCGCGAGGCTCAGAACGTATACTACCGCCGCTCTTTTCCTGCCGAGCAGGATGAGAAGATGCCGGCGCCCCCCGTCCCTGTCAGCTTCAAGATCCGGGAACTCGTTCAGGAACAGAAGTAAAGCCGTCAGCAGTCCGGGCAGTATGGAAACGAGTATGACCTCGCCGGAAACCTGTCCTGTCATGGCGTAGTAAGTGCCGATAACGACCAGGCTGCCAAGACATATGCCTGCGGCAAGCTCTCCCAGGGCAAGGCGTGTAACGTGGCTTGTGTAAAAGACAGACACAAGCCCTCCGATAATCGCCAGGACAAGAATCAGCCAGCCCGAGACCAGAGTAAGATAAGCACCTATTATAAAGGCAGAGAGAAGTGTTCCCCATGCAGCAACAGTGACCTGCCTTACAGTGAGGAGGCCCGCCTGAAGCGTTCCGCTGCCGCCGGAGAAAGGTGTTCGCCTGGTACGGCTGTCGATACCCGTCCGGTGATCTGAAAGCTCGTTGAAAATATTGACCGAAGCGTGGGCCAGGACTGCACCCAGCAGGCACAAGGAAAAGATAAGAAAATCAAAACTGCCGTTGTCGTGGGCCACGCCTCCGCCAATCATAACCAGGACCACGGCAAGAAGAAGAAACGGCGCTCGTATCTGACCAGCCCAGACCTTTATCGTATTGGGTATGTTCATTCTTAACCTCACAGGTAGGTATTGTGTATCGACAGGTTTCTCCAGGTTGATATTATCAGCCGCATGATGACAGAGGAGAATATAAAAGAGTGATATTTAAATGCAAGAAAAATCGTGACCACCCGGTCACGATTTCCATGATAATTCGTTGTGGTGAACCTTCCACCTCCCTGCAGGCTCTTCATTGAGCTTGAATTCGAGAATGATTACCTGTGTGTCCTCCGGACCGAGAACAGAAATACGTATTGTAATACGGACTGAATACATGTTTTACTTGAAACCTGAAACTGCGCCCATAAAGCGCGCAATCTCTTATCAATAGGCATCATGGACTTTTACATTCCTCTCATAATTGCACTTCTGGCACTGGTAATCGGGGGCGTTTTCGCCCTGCTTCCGAAGATGGTGATACGGATCGTATGCCAGCACGCTTCTGCCTATATGAAGGAAGATCTGACCACTGATCCAACGTATATTTTCATGTTCCGGTTCTACGGGATCGCTGCTGCAGGACTTGGTCTTTATGCTCTGTACCAGGTTCTAACGTGATACGATCACGCGAGGAGTTTCTGGTTTCCCTTCGGCTCGCTCGGGCCCAAGCTTGAACCATGGCGGCTGCGAGAAAGTACAGGACAGTCGAGGGCAAAGAGCTGAAGCAAAGGCGATGGAAGCTGCCCGGGATGGAGGTCCCCGCAGAAGAAAAACAGGGGGAAAGCTGAGAAGAGAGCTTGTGAGCACAAAGACGGGCTTTTGGGTATAATCCCCCGACTAGCGTAAGGCCAACTCTGCTTCGTGATTTACCAAAACCCCCAGCCATGTATATATGTATCCATTCAGGGCTTGACAAAAGGCCCTAAGCGAAAAGAGAAGGGGTTTTCACCGTATCCCACCGATCCAGGTCCCGGGTCAAAACGACAAAAACAGAAATTCCCCATGAAAAAGGGGAAAACAGAGTTGACACGACCGAACGGTCGTGCTATTTTGTTGTTGTCTGGCTTCAAAATTGGAGAAAATTATGTCAAAAGGTGAAAAAACACGGGAAAAGATCCTGGCAAAGGCCGTAAATCTGGCAAGCATCACAGGCCTGGAGGATCTGACCATAGGAAAGCTGGCAAAAGCCACGAAGCTTTCAAAAAGTGGTCTTTTCGCCCACTTCAATTCCAAGAAGAACCTCCAGGAGCAGGTGGTAGAGACTGTTACCGAACTCTTCATGGAGGAGGTTATGAATCCTGCTATCAAGGAGCCGAGAGGAATTCCCAGGATTCGTGCGATCTTTCGAAACTGGAAAGAATGGATTGACGGCGGATCAGTTCCTGGGGGCTGCCTGACCATCGCCAGCGCGCTGGAATTTGATGATCGACCGGGAGTTGTTCGGGAAAAGATCGTAGAGATGGTTCAGGACCTTCTTGATATGCTTTCCAAGGCTGCCCGCATAGCAGTATACGAGGGACATTTCAACCAGAAGACCGACCCCAGGCAGTTCGCATACGAGTTCGTTTCCCTTGTATGCGGATACCATATGCACAGCAGGCTGCTCCACGACCCTAAATCAGAGGAGCGTTCCGAAGAGGCGCTGGCCAGGCTGATCGTCGAATACAGTTCAGGGCAAGCGGTTGAGGAGACAGGGCCTGAGGAAAGCCGGAAGGATAACGGAAGATAAATTAAGAGGTTTTTTTTACCGTAATATCAGCACGATCGTTCGTGCTTGATAAATTAAATTGCCGGCAGCTCATGGCTGATTGTAAAAGACAAACAGCCAGCTGCTGGAAAAATGGAGGAAAAAGTCATGCAGACAAAAAACGAGATTGTGAAAACCTACGAAAGTGCAAGCGAAAGCGAGCAGTGTGAAATGTGGCTGGCCTACCGCGGGCTGCGGCCCCAGTTCGAGGCCATCGAACTTGCCGGAAAAAAAGAAGAGGAGTCATCAGAACCACGAACCCTGGCCAGGTTCTACAGAAACTGCCGCCGACTGATACAGCTCAGCCCCGCAGTGAGATAGGTGCTGATTCTCTTTGGTTGAATCGGCGCCTAACCTGCCCGTGAGGATTGCCAGGACAGGGGCTTTTTGTTGTGTCGATGCGTCACAGGTTTATTTAGATGGCTCATATCATGCAGCTCCTGACAGAGCAAGGGATCCCTGTGGCTGAGTTTTCGAGCTACTTGTAAACATCTCCTCCCTGAAATAGAATCTAATAAACACACATTACCCGCTGACTGCCGTATCGCTCCCGGATATCCAATATCCTGGCAGCTATCCGGGACCTGTGCCAGAAGGAGAAAATGAGTCTCGACTGCAGGGAAGACTTCAGCCTACCAGAGGACCGGATCTGGATGAACTGCGCCCACCAGGGGCCCCTGCCCCGGGTGGCGGCAATAGAAGCCAGGGAGGCCATCGATTGGAAGTCCGCGCCGCACCAGTTAACAACAAAGAGGTTCGGTGAAGTCCCTGAACGACTCAGATCTTCCCTGTCACGGTTAGTGGGTTCAAGTGAAGATGAGATAATTCTGGCAAACAGCGCTTCCTACAGCATTCATTTGCTGGCAAACGGAATTCCATTGGTTGAGGGAGATGAGGTCCTCCTGGTGAGGGATGACTTCCCATCAGATATCCTGCCCTGGCTCGGACTGGAAAAGAGGGGAATTCGAGTCCGGTTCATTGAGCCCGCCCATAATATGCCCACCGCCGAGGAGCTTCAGGCCGCCATAACACCGTCCACCCGGATATTCTGCAGCACATGGGTGCACTCATTTTCCGGCGTGGCAATCGACATTGAGGACCTGGGTGCTATCTGCCGGGAAAATAATGTACTGTTCCTGGTTAACGGGTCCCAGGCTATCGGGGCCCGCCCCATTGATGTTTCATCAGCTCCTATCGATGCCCTTATCAGTGTAGGGTTCAAATGGTTGTGCGGTCCATATGGTACCGGTTTTACCTGGATCAGGCCCGAGCTTCTTAAATCACTGGAGTACAATCAGCAGTACTGGCTTTCTGTAATGACTGCGCAGGACCTCGGAAAAGAGGCTGCAGATCTCAAACTGCCTGAAGGCCCCCCTACGGTAAGAACCTATGATATTTTCTGTACTGCCAATTTTTTCAATTTCAAACCCTGGGCTGCCACCATCGAATATCTGCTGGAAAAAGGCATCAAGCGGATCGCCAGTTACGACCAGAAACTGGTAGACGGGCTTATCGACGGCATTGACCAGAAGAAATATACTGTAATGAGCCCTCGGGAGGGAGGTGCCCGCTCCACCCTCGTGTTCATCTCCCACCGGGAACGCGAACGGAACAGGGAGATATATTATCATCTGAGAGAGAAGGGAATAGATATCTCACTGAGGAGAGAAAAGCTTCGCATAGCGCCTCATCTTTATAATACTATGGATGATATTAACAGAGTTCTGGAGATACTTAACTGCCTGTGATGATGGAGGCGCCGAGGGTTTATCGGACAGGTGATGACGGGGAGATTCTCACTGGTATAGACCCAACAAACTTGTGGGGAGCATAGGTATGAAAAAATCAGGTGTTGCCCTAAAAACAGCAATTGCGATCTTATCTGTGATTCTTTTGGCGGGGACCGTCCTGGCTGAAAGCATCGACTCCGTGGTCATTGACAGAAGTGAAAAGGCATATACGATCTTTGTGTCTCTTACGAGAGAAATGGCCGCGGAGGCAAAGCCCAACGTAGACACACGAGAGAGCGCCGAGATGGTCAAGTGGGGTAAGTTCAAAAATTCCTCCGGTAAATACATTACATCGGGAATTATCAAGAATGAATACCCTCAATCGAGGGTGGAAAAGGGTGTTCTCGAAGTTCTATCAAAACACCCAACTACTCCCATAGGTGTCACCTGGAACGGTGGAGTGGCCTATGCGGCATTCGATTATATCCATGCTGAAAAAACCCTGGGAGTTTATATATCCAACCCAGTGGAGTACGAAAAGACGAAGATCCGTGATCCCAAAAGAGACCCGGTCAATCCATCCAACCACTTCAGACTGATGCTGGGGTGGAATTAAGGCCATGCGCGGCATGGCTAGTTCCAGGATCCAAGTTTCAGGTTCCAAGCCAACTAACAACCATCAACTAATGTCCAACAATGACTTCTGATAACAGTTGGAAAAAAATCATATCCTGGTCACTGTACGATTTTGCCAACTCGGCCTTTGCCACTACCGTTATGGCGGGTTTTTTCCCACTCTTTTTCAAGCAGTACTGGAGTGCTGGTGTGGATGCCACCAGAAGCACCTTTCACCTGGGTATAGCAAACTCCATCGCCAGCGGCATAGTGGTGGTTATGGCCCCTATCCTTGGAGCTATTGCCGACAGGGGATCCTTCCGGAAAAAGTTTCTCATATCCTTCGCCGCCCTTGGGGTCGCCGCCACGGGGTTGCTGTACCTTGTGGGACAGGGACACTGGCTGTTTGCCGCGGCCCTGTTCGTTGTCGCGGCGGTGGGCTTTTCGGGCAGCAATGTTTTTTATGATTCACTTATTATCAGCATAGCTGCGGAAAACAAGGTGGATTTCGTATCAGCACTGGGCTACTCCCTCGGCTATCTTGGCGGCGGACTTTTATTCGCACTGAATGTTTTCATGGTTTTGAAGCCGCAGTTTTTCGGTCTTGCCGATGCTGGCCAGGCTGTACGTATCTCTTTCATTACTGTAGCCATATGGTGGAGCCTGTTTAGTATACCCCTCATGCTTTTTGTTAAAGAACCACTTCACGGCAAGCCCATGGAGTGGAAAAGAGCTGTAAAGGGCGGGTTCGGTCAACTAGCTGATACATTCCGCAAGGTACGCAAACTCAAGGTGGTTATCCTTTTTCTGGTGGGCTACTGGTTCTACATCGATGGTGTTCACACGATAATCAGGATGGCAGTGGATTATGGGCTCTCCATCGGTCTGGATTCAAATAGCCTCATCCTGGCACTGCTCATTACCCAATTCGTGGGATTCCCTTCAGCAATCGTTTTTGGCAAGATCGGTGAAAAGCTCGGCCCCAAAACAGGAATATACATAGCCATCATTGTATATGTATGTATTACGGGCTGGGGCTACTTTTTAGATACCGAGGCTGAGTTCTTCGCCATGGCTATCGCCATCGGGCTTGTGCAGGGAGGGGTCCAGTCCCTGAGCAGATCCTTCTACACCAGGATCATACCAAAAGACCAGGCGGCCGAATTCTTCGGATTCTACAATATGCTCGGGAAGTTCGCCGCGGTACTGGGTCCAATACTCATGGGATGGGTGGCCGTTGCGACAGGCGCTCCCCGCAAAGCCATCTTTGTTGTGACCGCCCTTCTGATAATAGGTGCAGTATGTCTCTTTTTCGTGAACGAGGAGGAGGGCAGGAGGGCAGCTGCAGAGTTGGTGAAAGAGTAGGCTGAAACAGTATTGGGACCATCACCAAATCGGATGTAAGGTTCCGGTAAAAGACCCTGAAGCGAAGCTAAAAGGGGGTTGCGAAGGCGAAGGGGCTGTTTACCGGAACCTGATCAGTCCCGGGAGGGATTTGTTGATATACGAAGCCTTACGTTTTCTGTTTCAGTTGGCCTTGCGGGTTTTTTTCAGTCGTATCGAGGTTGAGGGTCTGGAAAACATTCCACGAACCGGACCTGTACTGTTCCTGCCGAACCATCCCAATGCACTCGTTGATGCCCTTGTTGTGCTCAACAATGTCCCAAGACCGGTTTCCCTGACGGCCAAGAGCACCCTGGGTGAACATCATCCATTTATGGCTTACCTTATGAGGAAGGCCAACGTGATCAGGTTCCACAGAAAGCAGGATAGCGAACTGGGAGCCGACCGCTCAAGGAACATAAAGGCCCTCGATGAGTGCATGCGCCGCCTGAAAAATGAAGGAGCTATCATCATCTTCCCGGAGGGCCAGAGCCACTCCGATCCGGGTATAAGACCCTTCAGGTGGGGCGCTGCCCGTCTGGCCCTGGACTATACACTGTCAGAAGACGTTTCTGTGCCGCTAAGCATTGTCCCGGTAGGGCTTCACTTTCCCCACAAGGCAAGATTCCGTTCAGACGTGTGGGTCTGCTTCGGCGAAGCCGTAAATGTACAGGAGTGGGTGGAGGCAAACCCGGTCAGCGGAGCGGAGGGGCTGATCGCGGAGATGCAGGACAGGGTAAGAGCCCTGACGCTCAATTTTGAAAAGAAGGTTGATTCCATCCTGCTCATCTGGATTGCAAGAGTGCTGGTAACCGGCGGGATGGCCCCCGAGCCGATATGGAGAAAAAAGAAGACAGTAGCGTCCCATGTGGCCCTCGTAAAGACCATCAAGGACGGGTACGACAGGCTGAAAGATACAAGGCCCAGGGAGATCGAAGACCTCAAGCTCCGAGTGGCAAGATATCGCTCGGAATTGCGCGAGCTCGGAATTGCACCTGGAGAAGTCTATATAAAGATGAGTACCTGGGCCGCTGCCGCATTTGTTTTTCGGGAGATCGGTTTTCTCTTCGTGGGGCTGCCCATGACGGCCTGGGGTTTTGTAAACCACCTGGTACCCTATCAGCTTGTGCGCCTGTTTGCCTTGAAGTTTGCCCAGGAAAAGGATCAGGTAGCCAGCAACGTCGTCTTTCCCGGGGTTGTAGTATTCCCCTTTTTCTACCTTGTTCAGATAGCCGCCGCCTGGTTTTTCCTGCCAGCTGGCTGGGCTGGCCTTTACACGGCATCACTTCCCCTTTCCGCATATTTCATCCTTCAATACAGGGATCGGGCCGGCGGGATCCTGCAGCGAAGGAGAGCGTTCTGGATGTTTGTGAATCATCCTGAGCTTCAGGAACGTCTTGTATCAGAGGGCCGCTCAATCATTGAAGATCTGCAGCGCCTTGGTGAAGAGCTCAATAGTGACAACGATGCCAGCATAAAAGAGGATAACACCCTCAACCTGGGGGATTAGACGGCCACGGCCACAGGGAAAAGCATTATGAGAAGACATGAAAAGCAGATACGTTCCAGATCCGAAATGGAGGAGATAATCAGCAGGTCCACAGTTTGCAGGTTGGCCATGACCGATGGCGACAGGCCATACCTGGTTCCCCTATGCTTTGGATATCGGAATGGCAGCTTATTCTTTCACTCTGCGCTGCAAGGCAGAAAAGTCGATATACTTAAACGTAACCCTAACGTCTGCTTTGCTTTCGATATTGATCAGGAAGTAACAGCGGCTGAACGCGCCTGCGGGTGGTCAATAAGGTACAGGAGCGTTGTGGGCTTCGGCAAGGCCCGGATGGTTGAGGAGGAAGACGACAAACGCAAAGCCCTGGAGATAATCATGGAAAACTATTCTGAAGGTGAGCATTCCTTCGACGACAGTGAGGTCAGCAGTGTCCTCATAATCAGGGTGGATATTGAGGAAATGACGGGGAAGAAATCGGGGTATGCATAGGAAAAATCAAATGATTCCACAAAAGGTTTTAATGGGCATCTTTATGATTATGATTCTCCTGTTGATATCAGGAGAGTGCCGTGGGGGAGAGGCGGATGTTATCGAAGTCAGGGTAAGCAGATCAGAGAGCGGTACGTATACATTCAATGTGAGCGTTGAGCATGGCGATACCGGTTGGGATCATTACGCGGACCGCTGGGAGGTGCTGACATCTGACGATAAAGTCATTGCCACAAGAGTTCTGCTGCACCCTCACGTGTCAGAGCAGCCGTTCACCAGGAGCCTTTCAGGGATCACGATCCCGGCGGGAGAGACGATGGTAACCGTAAGGGCCCGCGATTCGGTACACAAATATGGAGGCATTGAGATCGATGTGCAGATTCCCTGACAGGGGATGGTATTGTTTGAATGCTGCCTGGATCAGAAAAGGAGTGAAGATGGTTAAATGGATGTTGATGAAAAGAAGATCGGGTTTTTCCGATGAGGAGATGGAAAAGTTCAAAAGCGACCCCAGGAACGAGGATATTCTTGCCAGGGCCCCTGAGATGATGAAGAAAACCATAATCCTGGAGGTGGTTGAATCCAGCGGATGTAACAGCCAACATCGAGTCGGTGACCGGCTCAGGTTCGATGCCTTCGGCAATCTGCTGACAGAAGGTCTGCCGGAGAAGGTGGGCATCTATGCTTTTGGTGCCGCCCAGAACCTCATTTACGCCGCTACAGAGCTGCTCTTTGCAGATGCGGATCCTAATGAGATGAGGTTCAAGCGTACTGGATGCTTCGATGTGGGTCTTGAGTGCGAAGGCTGGGGCAAAGTAGTTCTTGAACTCCATGTGGAGTAAAAGCCAAATTCGTCTCCTGAAATTGAACGGAAAACCTAAAAGGAGCATAAAATGAAACTCAGCAAGAAACAGAAGGATATGTGTGACACAAGCCAGTGGGATTTTTCGAACCTTAGTGCCCTTTTTCTCAACTGTACCCTGAAAAAAACACCGGAGATGTCTCATACAGAGGGACTGATCAGGATCTCACGGGCCATCATGGAAAAAAACGGTGTCGGTGTCGAGGTGCTCCGTCCCGCGGATCACGACATTGCCAGCGGCGTCTATCCGGACATGACGGAACATGGGTGGGATACGGACGAATGGCCTGCGATCTACGAGAAGGTAAAAGCTGCCGACATCCTTGTCATCACGTCTCCCATCTGGCTTGGGGAAAAGTCTTCAATCAGTACGCAGGTTATAGAGAGGCTGTATTCTTCCTCCGGAGACCTTAACGAGAGTGGCCAGTATGCATACTACGGCCGGGTTGGCGGGTGCTTAATAACAGGTAACGAAGACGGAGCAAAACACTGCGCCATGAACATTCTGTACTCACTGCAGCACCTGGGTTATGTTATTCCGCCCCAGGCTGACGCGGCCTGGCTTGGTGAGGCTGGTCCGGGACCCTCGTACCTCGATCCCGGTTCCGGTGGGCCGGAGAATGACTTTACCAACCGGAATACCACCTTCATGACATGGAACCTGATGCACCTTGCCCGCATGATAAAGGATGCTGGGGGAATTCCTGCCCACGGCAACCAGCGGTCTGAGTGGGAAGCCGGCTGCAGATTTGATCACCCTAATCCGGAATATAGATAGGGATAAAGCTGCTCGTAAGACTGGTCTTAAAGTGGTTTCAAGTTTCAAGTCTCAGATTTCAAATATGGTCAATAAAAAGGGGGCTGTCCTCGATTAAAACAGAACCAGGTCGGTGACCTCGGCTCTTATACCGATGTGGGATCCAATTGGATGCTTGTGGTGGCTGGGAACAAGTGAAAGCACTTTCTCACCGCCCGGCAGGAGCAGAGTATATAATATGCTCGCTCCCCTGAAAGCCTTGTCAACAACCTGTGCTTTCTGAGGGCTGTCATCCTCGTGTACGACATCCTCAGGGCGGATTAGAATTTTTGCGGTCTTTCCACCTGGTACGGGACCAACGGTTTCACCGTTAAGAGTTCCCAGGGCAGTTTTCACCGAGCCGTTCCCGTCGATAACTGCTGCCAGCAGTACGCCGTCTCCCACAAAATCTGCCACAAAAAGGCTGTTGGGCCGGTGATACAGGTTATATGCGCTGTCCCACTGTATTATTTTGCCCTCGTACATCACGCCGATCTCGTCGGCCATGGCGAAAGCCTCGCTCTGATTGTGTGTAACCATTAATGCTGTTGCGCCACTTTCTTTAAGTATCTTTCTGACACTCAGCGACAGGCTTTCCCGGAGAGTTGCGTCCAGATTGGAGAAGGGCTCGTCCATGAGCAGTAGATCTGGTCCGGGGGCAAGGGAACGGGCAAGGGCCACACGTTGCTGTTGACCACCCGACAGTTCGTGAGGATAACGTTCTGAGATACGATCCAGATCCATCTTCTCTAGAAGTTCTGACACGAGTGTCAATTTCCGGGCCTTGTTGTCGGTCTTCAAACCGAAGGCGACGTTGTCGAAAACAGTAAGGTGCGGGAACAGGGCATAATCCTGAAAGACCATGCCAATGCGACGTTTCTCCGGAGGGACCGAAAGCCCGTTTCGTGATACTGATTTACCGTGAAGCATGATCTCTCCTGACAGTATCTTCTCGAAGCCCGCGATGGTTCTGAGTACAGATGTTTTGCCGCACCCGCTGGGCCCAAGCAAACAACCGATCTGGCCCTTTTTCAGGGTAAGGAAGAGGTTCCTGATAACCAGGTTCTTGCCATATGCCTGATAGATATCTTTCATTTCAAGGAGTGGTTCCATTAGACTCCCTTTTGGACAAACTTCATTAGTCATCCGCCTGTCGGGTTAATAATGCAACTGGTATTATCCCCACCAATATCAACGTAAGAGCTGGCAGGGCTGCTCGTTCCCACTCACCCTCTGAGGTCAACTCGAATATTTTCACCGCCAGCGTATCCCACCCAAAGGGGCGGGTCATGAGGGTGATGGGCATTTCCTTCATGACATCAACGAAGACCAGAGCAGCTGCAGAGAATAGTCCTCCCTTCAGGATAGGAAGATGAATTCTGTAGAGCATAGGAAGCCCCTTTGACCCCAGGGTCCTGGCTGATTCGTCGATACTTCTTGTAATGCGGCGCATGGAGCTATCGATGGAGTTGAATCCCGGTGCCATGAAACGGACTATGTACGCTGCCACCATTACAAAAATGGTTCCCTGCAGGACAGGGCCCGGCTCGACATTCAGGAGTGCTCCGGCCACACTTGCCAAAAACCCGTCTGCAGCGGCAACGGGTATGAATATTCCGATAGCCAGCACTGTTCCCGGCAAGGCGTAACCCATTGTGCAGATGCGTGTAAGAATGCTGCTGAGGATATCCGGATGATGCCTGCCGGCGTATGAAAGGATCAGGGCAAGGAGGCAGATAATTGCAGCGGTTATTATACCCAACACAAGGGAATGGCCAAGAAAACCGAAGTACCGACTGCTGAACTCGTATCTGAAGCTTGCCGTAGTCCAGAGAATGAGCTGTATAACAGGAACTACAAAAGATACGAACAGCACGAGGAAGGCGTACGAAACCGCAAAAACCTTCATGGCTCCTCTCAGATGCAGCCGTTCCTTTCTAAAAGCGTCACGCCCCATGGAGGTGAACTGCATTCTTGAACGCAGGCTGTTCTCTATGCCCAGGATGATGAGGGCGAAGACGACCAGAATGGAGGAGAGCTGAGCAGCGGCGGTTAGAGAAAAGAATCCGAACCAGGCCTTGTAAATAGCGGTAGTGAAAGTATCGTAATTGAATATGGATACGGCTCCGAAATCAGCAAGAACTTCCATGAGAACAAGCATCAGACCCCCGGCGATCCACGGTCTTGCCATGGGTAGCGCCACCTTAAAGAACCCTTCTGTTTTGGTGTGCCCCAGACTCTGGGCCGCCTCCAGAGCCCTTTTCCCCTGGGTGGAGAAGGCATCTCTGGCAAGGAGATAGACGTAAGGGTACAGGGACAGCGACATCACGAAAATAACCCCCCAGGAGGATCTGAAACCGGACAGGGTGGGCAGCGAATGCTGTCTGAGGAGGATCTGCAGTGGGCTGGAATAATCCAGCATTCCGAGAAATACAAAAGCCAGCACATATGTGGGAAAGGCCAGCGGCAGGAAAAGGGACCAGGTAAAGAATTTCCTGCCGGGAAATTCGCATACAGCAGTAAGCCACGCCAGGCTGACCCCGAGAATCGCAGTGACGGCTCCGACTCCGATGGCGAGCTTGAGAGTATTGATAATGAGGTCGGCGAGGAGGGTCTGGGAAAGGTGCCTCCACACATCCCCGGCCGGCTTGGTAAAAGACAGGAGAATGATTGACAGCGGAATCATGACAGCCGCTGCAAACAGTGCTGCAAAGAGCCTCCACGCGCTTGGCCTTGCAGGAAGGAGATTTGAACCCAACCTCCTGATGATCATAGTTTCTGTCCTGGATGATGGCATGGTTTTGCCTTTTACCTGTATCCTGCCCTGTCCATCAGCTTTATCGCTTCAGCTTGTAATTCGCCGCCCCTGGAAACGTTTATGAGATTCTCCCTGAATGATCCCCAGCTCTTTACAATGGGATGGAGCTTCGCGTCATTGTGAACAGGATATTCCATATTAGAATCGGCAAATATCGTTTGCGCAGCAGGCGCTGAAAGCCACTCCAGGAGCTTTATAGCCTCGTCCCTGTGTCTGGCGTGTGTGGTCACTCCTGCGCCGGAGATGTTTACGTGTACACCGTTGCCGTCCTGGTCGGGCCAGAAGAGGGCGAGGGGAAGGCCGGGCTTCTTCTTCATCAGCCGCCCGAAATAGTAAGTGTTAATAATACCTACGTCGCCCTGCCCAGCTGCGATCGACTCTAGAACCTGGGTATCCGAAGAGAAGGGTTCGGTGGAAAGGTTATGGACCCATGATCTGATGATATCCTCGGTTTTTTCGAGTCCGTGCTCGACGATTAGCATCGCCGTCAGAGACTGATTGTAAACTTTCTTGGATGTTCTCAGGATCAGCCTGCCTTTCCATTTTGGACTGCCTAGATCCTCATATGTTGACAGCTCCTCCGGGGATACACGGTCTGTGTTGTAGGCGATGGTTCTCGCCCGTACCGACAGCCCGAACCATCGGTTTCCAGGATCCCGCAGATGGGAGGGGATGTTGTTCTCAAGCACTCTGGATTTTACAGGTTGGAAAAGACCCTCATCGGCAGCGTGCCATAGATTCCCCGCGTCAACAGTCAGCAGGATATCAGCCCGGGTCCGGGACCCTTCCGCCTTTATCCTCTGCATCAGGGCGCCCGCATTGCCCGTGATGTACCTGACTTTGGTTCCCGTCTCCTTTGTATACAGATCAAAGAGGGGCTTTATCAGATGCTCTTTCCTTGCCGAATAGACCACGACTTCATCTGCAAATGTTGAAGGGATAACTCCCAGTGTGACTATCGCGACCATGATCAACATGGCGATGTACTTTCCAGTCATATTTTCCCCTTTATGTTGATTATGGTTTCCATTATCAATTGGTTATCAAAAAAATATACCTAACAGCTACTATTCACTACTACATTCGGCGCACAGGCCGTAAAGTACCATCCTATGCCGATGGAGCCTGAACCCGTGTCTTTTTGCCAGATCCTCCTGGAGTTCTTCAATAACAGAATCCACTACCTCGACGTGAATGCCGCACTGCTCACAGATAAGATGGTCATGATGCTCGTGTCCCAACTTTTGCTCATATCGAACAATTCCATCGCCGAAGTCCACCGAACGGGCAAGGCCCGCACCTACCAGAAGCTTCATCGTTCTGTAGATGGTGGCTTGGCCTATGGAGGGATCGTCTCGCTTGATAAGGTCGTACAACTCCTCAGAGGATGAGTGGCCTGCGCTCTTTAGGAAAGCATTAAGTATCAATACCCTCTGAGGAGTTAATTTGAGCCCTTTGTTCGCAAGAAAGCGTTCAAGCGCTAATCTGGCAGTGATAAGCAGCCTCCATAGAAAATGATAGTCATTATCAATCGATTGTAATTATAATGTTTTCTTCCCGGTTGTCAAGTCCCAACATCTCGGAACTTAAACAGCAGCAGCCAATGTCGGTATGCTGTACTTAAACTTCTTTTAAAGGGAGTGAACAAGGTTCTGTTCAGGACGACAGATTGAAAAACAATAAACAAGATCCATTTCCTTATGGTATTTCCGAAGTGTTACCTCTGAAATAGCGGGCCACATCTGTTATATCCAGCATTAGCGAGAGGGTATTTAGAAAAATCACTGTTATCAGCCAGGCTTTGAAAAGACCCCCTGCCCCCTGCCCGAGCCTTAAAACAAACAGAATAACCAGTGGGACCCATCCAACGATATGACCGAGGCCAAGGAGCCGAACGAAGCCATGTTTTGCGAAGACAGCTACCATTACGGCAAAGGAAAGCAACAGAGCCACAAGGGCCAACTTGCCCTCAAGAGTGCTGAAATAGATGATACCACCAGCCATATTAACAATACCAAGGAGAACAACCCAGACGTTCCACGGGAACTTCATACTCATTATCCTCTGCATCAGTTCTGCAGCAGCACCCATTTGTTGATCCTTTTTAAGCTTGGGGTATATCCTTTTATTTTAGCAAATTCAGAGCACATGAGGACTGAGGAGGTATGATTAATTACCGTGAGCTCTGAGCTATGAACTTTGGACTACTTTAAGGTAATATCTAGTGTTATTCGATTCATTCTTCATTGTTTGAAGCTCGATACTCGCAGCTCGCCGCACCGCAAGCTTGATATGGTGAAGTTGTTGACTGATAGTTAACTCGAGAGTCGAGATTGGAAGTTAGAAACTTGACCACAGATAGCCTATGAAATTATCGGATAAAAACAAACTGCTTCTGGTGAGGATTCTTCACAGTTTCTTCTCCATCACTTTTCTCGGCTGCATAGTCTTCCTTTACTATTGTATCCTCACCGGAAAACCCAGCCCATGGCTCCTGCCCGTCACCGCAGTATTGCTTATAGAGGGGACGGTACTTCTCCTGAACAATGGAAAATGTCCTTTAGGGCCACTGCATCATAAATACAGTGACGACAAGGGGTTTTTCGGTATGTTCCTGCCCGTAAAGGTCCTGCCATATGTTCTCCCCGTCCTTTTTACAGTTACGATTCTCGGTTTTATACTGCTGGTAAGGTTTGTTTAGTTCGGAGTGGAACCTGGCAGGTTTCGTTGGTGATATGATCGCCAGTCATACTAGTCAGGAGGTGTCATAATGAAGAAAAGGTTCGCTTTTTTTTACTTTTTCAAAAAGGAAACGACTGACAGAGTGAAGGACGCCGCGGATCAACACGTCAGGTACTGGAAGAAATTGGAACCTGAGTTCTACATGGGTGGTCCTTTTACCGACAGGTCCGGTGGAATGATCATATTCTCCTCGGACGATCTCCTGACGGCGACGGAAACCGCGATGAACGATCCCTTCACAGTGGAAGGTCTTCACGAAAACAGATGGATAAAAGAGTGGTTTATAAAATAATAACCTCCAACTTTTTAATGTTGATATAGTCGCAAAAAGTCCGTGAGCGGCTTTTTGCTCCTCTTAAATAAACTGTTATCAAACAGTTTATTTGGGGTGGAAGGAAAAAACAGTTTGGTGATAATATCCACCTGCGGGACCTTACATTGGAGCCATGAAAAAGAGACTAGATAATTACAAGATCCTTGAGATGATCGGTAAGGGTGGCATGGCGACTGTCTACCGCGCCCTCCAGGAGTCCCTTGATCGTACGGTGGCTCTCAAGGAGCTTGACCTTTCACAATCCCAGTCCATACCGGCTGCGGCGGAGAGATTCCGGCTGGAAGCCAGAGCTGCGGCATCCCTGGAGCACACCTGCATAATCAATGTATACGACTTCTGGGAACAGGATGACAAAGCATACATCGCCATGGAACTGATCGACGGGATCGAACTCAAGGACGGTCTCGTGCGGGTCGAGTCCCTGCATCCGATTCTGGCCCTTCACATAGGGAGGGATGTGGGTGAGGCATTACAGTATGCCCATGGCAAGGGGATGATCCACAGGGACGTGAAGCCCGCCAATATAATGCTTACCACCCTTGGCAACGTAAAGCTCGCCGATTTCGGCATAGTATCCGTAACTGGCTCGGCCGACCTGACCATGGTAGATCAGATACTGGGTACCCCGGCGTACATGTCACCGGAACAGATAAAGGGAGATGAGCTTACCCCGCAAACAGATATTTTCAGCCTGGGTATCGTTTTGTATGAGATGGTCACCGGTACAAGACCCTTTAAGGGTACCAATCCTGTTGCCCTGATACAGTCCATCGTCAAAGATGAGCCGGATCCTCCGGGGAGCCTGAATCCCGATGTTCCTGCCGCCCTGAGTGGCGTCATAATGAAGTGCCTGGAAAAAGATCCGGGGATGCGTTACCGGGAAATGGGCGAACTTATAAGCGACATGAACCGATGTCTGCCCCATAAAGCTCCAGGTAGAGCCGAGTTGGTCAGTGGTCTCGTCAAGGTTGTTATGGAGGCTTCCGGAACAGAAGCGACTATGCCCATATCATCCACACAGGTCAGCCCGCCGAAAACAATGTCACCTGATTCCCTTGAGATGAAAAGAGTGGCTGATTACGATGCCGGGGACATAGGGTTTGCGACGGATGAAACAACACCGCAAGATCTGCTACCCCTCAGGGGGCTTTCCGGGAAGGAGGATGTGGCAGAACCCGCTGGGCCGACGGCCAGTGCTGTCAGGGAAGTTGAAAAAGTCGAACTGGAGTTTGCTGAGAGACCGGACGGCACACAGGTTCACGAGGGGGCAGATGGGACAGATGTAAAGCGCCGCAGGTCAAGGTTCCCTCTATTCCTGGGTGTTATTGTTGTTATTCTTGCGGCAGTGTTCCTGGCGCCAAAAGACAGAACGCCGCCGGCAACACCGGAAGAAGGTCGGTCGGTGTCAACAGAGAAAAACATCGAGGTCTCCATACCCGAACTTGGAGAGAAAAAATCCGGAAAGCCACAGACTCCTGCCCAGGTGGGGTTCGCCTACATCAAAATTATTGTGCGGCCCACCGGGAGTATCTTCATAGACGGCAAGGCGATCGGGGATACAAAGTCCGGAGAATCTTTCCGGGTGCCCTCCGGCCTGCACTCTATTGTCGTGAAAAATCCCAGGTTGGGCTCACGTTCTTTCCTTATAGATCTTGCAGAGGGGGAGAGAAAAAGAATAGTTGTGGATTTCCTCAAAGGCAGAGGCCAGACACAGGACCGCCGCTAAGTCTCCTTTGTTGTTATTGTCGCAAAAAGTCCGTTAGCGGCTTTTTGCTCCTCGGGAAGCGAACAGCGAGGTTTCCGCTTCCCTCACGGGATTTGGTTATTGTCGTAAAAAGTCCGTTAACGGCTTTTTACTCCTCGGGAAGCGAAAAGCGTGGTTTCCGCTTCCCTAACGAATCGATGTCTTGCTTTGCCATCCATCGAATCGGGCGCCCACGCTCGGGCGCGATGGTCATTGATCCGGGCGCTACCAACGGGCGTGACTTGCGGTGTAAGTTATTGATTTGGGCGCCCCTCAATGGGCATTTTTATTGCCGGTTCACTCACTTTGGAGCAGGGAAATTCTGCTACAATTACATAATCAGCATAATGATGAGAAGGTCATAATAAGTAATCAAACCATAAAATCGGAGAGTTGCCATGGAGACGATGAAAGCCATAAGGATACACAAGTACGGTGGGCCCGATGCGCTGGTTCTCGAGGATGCTCCTCGCCCCGGGATCACCGATGACGAGGTTCTTGTCAAGGTTTATGCCGCGGCAGTTAACCCCATTGATTGGAAGGTACGGGCAGGCTATCTGGAGGACATGCTCCCCATTAAGCTGCCCATAATCCCGGGGTGGGACTTTTCGGGAGTAGTGGAAGAGACGGGGTCTTCTGTGGCCGACCTTAACCCGGGAGATGAGGTCTATGCCCTGTCCGATATTACGAGAGACGGTTCCTGTGCAGAGTACATAGCAGTGAAGGCGGGGATAGTTGCGATGAAACCCCGGAGTGTTGATCATATCCAGGCTGCTTCTGTACCGCTGGCTGGCCTGACTGCGTGGCAGGCTCTCTTCGATATGGGAGGCCTCGAGAAGGGACAGAGGGTCCTCGTACACGCAGCAGCAGGGGGGGTGGGCAGCTTTGCCGTCCAGTTTGCTCAGAACAGGGGCGCTTATGTCATTGGAACGGCATCTGCAAAGAACAGGGACTACCTTCTGGAGTTGGGAGCCGACGAGGTGATAGATTATTCAGTAACTCCCTTTGAGGACGAGGTTGCAGATGTAGACCTTGTACTTGATACAATGAGCGGTGAGGTTCAGGACAGGTCGTGGAAGGTTCTCAGGAAGGGTGGCATCCTGGTTTCAGCCTTGGGGCCGCCAGATGCGGAAAAAGCCAAGGAACACGGCGCAAGAGGAGTGCCTGTCTTCGTTCAGCCTGATTCGGCGCAGCTCGCCGAGATCGCGCGGCTCATCGACGACGGCACAGTAAGGACAAATGTAACTGAGGTGCTGCCTCTGGAAGAAGCAGGCAGGGCTCACGAGCTTAGCGAGACTCACCACGTCAGGGGAAAGATAGTGCTGAAAGTCATCTGATGGCACATGAAGACTTCTCTGAGAGGATAACATTGGCCATAGAGGCTCAATATACAGAGGACAAACACAGGGAAATAAAGGCCCTCGTGCTAATGTGCAGCCCGGACGTATCGGAAATCAACCTGGAGAATGCGTGTTACAGTGCCCTCATGCTGTCAGGTGGTGACAACCGAAAGCTTGTTGAATATCTGGAAGCGATAGAATTGGATTTTCGCGATGTTATATACTGGTACAGCCTTGAGCTTGAAAAACATCCAGGATGAGAGCTAAAATGGCATTTTTCGCTTTCCGCTGAGTAACAAGCCATGAACGGACTTTTCGCGACCCTATCAATGTCAGGAGTTGGTAATGACGGAACAGAGCAGGAAAGAGATCAGGAAGCAGAGGAAAAAGGAACGCAGGGCACAGAAAAGTGACCATGACAGAAAGCTCGATGGTGTGGGCTGGGGCCTGTTTTTTGTCTGGATAGGCACGGTCATGCTCATGGATCTCGGGTCAGGTGTCGCCCTTCTGGGAATAGGTGTCATTACCCTGGGAGTGCAGGCGACCAGAAAGTACTGGGACCTGAAAATCGAGAGCTTCTGGGTTGTTGTGGGCCTTGTCTTTTTTCTCTCCGGCATCTGGAGCCTGTTCGAGGCCAAGTTACCGCTGGTTCCAATCCTTCTCATCGTTGCGGGCCTGGCGGTTCTTATAACAACTTTTTGGAAAAAGCGCCGGGAGGATACTTGATTCTAAGACCCGATTATACTTGTGTAATAAACGAAGGTTGATGACTTCGAAAAAGTCATCAACGCGCCCATTTAGGGGCGCCCAAATCAATAACTTGCACCGCAAGCTATTGATTTGGGAGGAAAGTGAAAATGACATTTTTCGCTTTCCGCGGAGTAAAAAGCCACGGATGGACTTTTTACGACTATATCAAGTATGGAGGAACGACAATGTCGAACCAGACTTATAAATGCTTGCTTGTTGAGGAAACTGAACCAAAAAACTTTTCCCGGAAGGTAACTGAGAAAAACATCGAGGACCTGCCTGATGGGGATCTCCTGATCAAGGTAAGATTTTCATCCCTGAACTACAAGGATGCGCTTTCAGCCAGCGGCAATCGTGGTGTAACCAGAAATTTCCCCCACACTCCCGGGATAGATGCTGCAGGTGAAGTTGTGGAGTGTGAGTCAGGTGATTTTGTTGCTGGTGAAGAAGTCATAGTTACAGGATACGATCTGGGGATGAACACACCGGGGGGTTTCGGACAATACATCCGCATTCCATCCGCGTGGGCATTAAGGCTCCCTGACGGGCTTGCTCTCAAGGAGAGTATGGCTCTGGGTACAGCAGGATTTACTGCAGCCCTAAGTGTTCTGAAGCTGGAACAGGGAGGTGTCACCCCGGAAGACGGTGAGATCCTTGTCACTGGTGCTACAGGGGGAGTGGGCAGCATTGCGGTATCTATCCTTGCTGGCTCTGGATACAGGGTGGTGGCCGTTACCGGAAAGCCAGATCAGGCCGGATTTCTCAAATCACTTGGTGCGGCTGAAATTATGGGCAGGGAAGATGTACTGGAAGGATCGGATAAGCCCATGCTCAAGGAGCGATGGGCTGGTGTTGTAGATGTGGTTGGCGGTGATATCCTGGCTGCGGCAATAAAAGCCACCATTTACGGAGGAGTAGTAACCTGCTGCGGACTTGTTGGGTCTATGGACCTTAATATGAATGTCTTCCCGTTCATCCTCAGGGGTGTAAGTCTGATGGGTGTGGATTCCGTCCAGGTGGACATGGAACTGAGACATCAGATCTGGGGCAGGCTGGCCTCTGAATGGAAGCCTGCAAGGCTGGCCGAAACATCTACAGAGTGCACACTTAATGAACTGGACAAAAAGATTGATCAGATACTGGCCGGAAAACTCAAGGGCCGCACTGTTGTGGATCTCTCATAACAAAAAACTCGGAATATTTTGTTTGTGATGGTCCTGAATAATAAGACATTAAGCTTATTGTTTCGCCGGTAAAAGCCTATGACATTCTGCGATTTCAAGTGCGCGTACGCTGAAACAGCAAGAGACGACCTTGACGGGTCACGCTCGTGCATGACCTTCACCGCTATTTACTGCTCGCTGCACGAACGGCATGTCATGAAGGCCCAGCCGTGTCCGGACAGGGTTGAGAGGGAGAGCGCGGCAGGTGCGGATGAAAGTAATTGAATAACTCTGAAGTCTGACTCATTACACCTTTCCCGGGAAACTGTGTTATGGACATTTTTATCTTAGCCCTCCTGTGGACGGCCTGGTGCTTCCTGCACAGCGCGATGATCTCGGTTTCTGTTACAGAATATCTTAAGGGGCGACTGGGGGATTCCTATCGCTTTTACAGGCTGATATACGTGATCGTTACAGTTGTCACACTGTTACCCATCCTCATATTCTCCAATTCTGTGCAGAGTCCGGAAGTATTTTCCTGGAATGGCTCCCTGATTGCGCTTCGGATGCTTCTTGTGATCGCATCCACAGGTCTTTTTTACGCTGGGGCCAAGCATTACGATGGCCTCCAGTTCATTGGTATACGTCAGATAAGGGAAAAAGAGTCACGTAAGGGCCTTACCGAAGCAGGCGGTATTGACACAACGGGCATACTGGGTGTTGTTCGGCATCCCTGGTACACTGGTGGGATCTTTATCATCTGGGCCGCCCGGAATCTGGACCTTGCTACCCTGGTTGTGAATGTCGTCCTGACAGCATACATATTGATTGGTACAGTATTGGAGGAGAGAAAGCTGGTACTCGAATTTGGTGACGATTATAAGGAGTATCAGAAAAAGGTGTCCATGTTCCTGCCGGCCAAATGGGTAAGGTCGAGATTAAACGGGTAGTTTCACGAAAACCTCAGCCCAGACAAGGGGAGATTATTATGTATGTCCGCATTGAGTTCAAGGGAGAACATTTTACACAGAATCTCTTCAGGGAGCTGAAGATCCTGACGAACAAGGCGAGGATCAGGATAAATGAAGTTGTGTATGAAAAGGACAAGGAGTTGGTTGTGGTTCCCCTGGATCGCCTGGAGCTTGAAACTGGCAGGGGCATTATAAGGGATCACAAATACAACTCCGATGGCAAACGATCTCGATGTGAGCTCGTTATTTATCACGTGACCGGATGCGCTATAGAAAACAGGTTTGAAAAGCCCGGCGATCCTGCGTGGGCTACAGTGCTCTTCGGTATGAAAGTTGAAAAGGGGACTGTATATATAGGGTCTGCTGAGGAGCTCTCAGGGAGTACCTGTTATTCTATTGAAGTGTCGGTAAAGGAACTGGAAATTGAACTTTACGATGTCGAGGAGGAAAGCGCCGCCGGGCTTACATTTGGCCCGTGAGAGTGTGGATTTTCGGAAATACGTGGTTAGGATATGACTATGCGAGCTTTAACTTTTTTTCTGGTGTTTGGAATTACTCTGGGGATAGTGAATATGGCCGACGCTCGGGAACTTGAGAAGGCGACGTTTGCGGGTGGCTGTTTCTGGTGTATGGAGCACCCCTTTGACGAACTCGATGGTGTTATATCCACGACGGTGGGATATACCGGCGGCCATAAGGAAAATCCCACTTATAAGGAGGTGTCTGCCGGAACAACGGGTCACACAGAATCTGTTCTCGTTGAATACGACACCGCAAAGATCACCTACGATAAGCTACTGGACGTCTTCTGGAGAAACATAAATCCTACCACACCGGACAGGCAGTTCGTGGATGTGGGAAGCCAGTACAGGCCGGCCATCTTCTACCATAACGAGGAACAAAAGCGCCTGGCCGAAGAGTCCAGAGACAGGCTGGACAAGTCAGGAAGATACAACAGCCCCATCCTGACAGAGATAGTATCGGCTACAATTTTCTATGAAGCTGAGGAGTACCATCAGAACTATTACCGGAAAAATCCGATCAGATACAAATTCTACCGACTTGGCTCTGGCCGCGACAATTACCTGAACAGGATCTGGAGCAATGAGTAGCTCCGACTGTTGCCGTAACCCTACTCGTAAAATTTTTACTATCAACTAGTCAGGATGTTTTTCGTTGGTTCTTATTTTTCCTTTTTCAGCTTTGTAAACTTCGACCCCTCCAGAGTAAGGTTGTACATCAGTCCCTTCTGACCGTAGACAAACCCGACAATGGGAGCCTTGATGTTTGTGGTATCGACGGACCCTCCTGCCCCCACCTTGATCAGGGCTACTGAACCGTCAACCCCTGCTTTCCAGCCCGAGCTATTGCGGAATTTCTTCAGAGAATTATTTGTCATGAAGACAACGAGTACAGTTTTCTGTTGTACACCAAGCTGAAATCCCACTGATCCGGCAGTGGTGCTGTAGTAATCAACAGTTCTTCCTCCAACCCTGAGGGCGCCCTCGCCATGTTCACCACCTATTCCCAGGCCAGCCTTGATCACCCTGGGAAAGAGGAGGTAACCTTTTGACTCGCTGATGAATTCTTTGCCGCCCGTTACTTCCTCGTAAAACTTCTCCAGGGCTACGTCCACACTTATCTCCAGTTCCCTGGCAGTAGCGGCGTGAGAGAGGCCGGTCAGAGGGACGGTGAATACAACTGCAAGCATGACGATCAACATTGCACTTGCTAGAGCACTTGGAACCTTTAATAGTAGACGCTTCATGGATATTGCCCTCCATAATGTAGTAAGTTAATTTGTGAGGAAAGTGAAAGTAACATTTTTCTCTTTACGACCCTGTCAATATCAGAACAACTCACATAATATATTATACCATTCTGTAAATGGCTCTTAACATCATTAGCAGGCCTGAAACGGATACACAACACACAGGATGAGTAAAATGAATAAGGCTTTCATAAAATACCCCCTTGTCGGTCTTATAACAAGCGCTGTCCTGGTATTTCTCAGTACCAATTGGCCCAAAATCGAACTCGTGGCTGCGAGATTTGAATTCAGCTTGAAGAATCCAGGCACCGTGACAAGGGATTTTGCGGTTCACAGGACCGATAAATTCCTCATCGAGGTGCACCTGAAAAAGACACAGAATGAGCAGCTGATGGAGAAGATCATGGGGGATTTCCCGGCTGGTGGCGGGGGGAGCCTGGATGTTTCCTGGGAGGTGTGGCAGGGTGGACGTGTCGCAGGGGTGGGTTCGAGCCGCGTCTCCAAATATTCGCCAATATTCGAAAAAGACAGCTGGGGCCTGCTGGCTGGCAGCTTTGACGCTAAAAAAGAGCTGCCTTATACAATACGCTTTACAGTGAATAAAGCCTAGCCGCTGTGGAAGGGAGAGCCACCATTTGTTGTGATTGCAATGCATCCGAGCAGGCATGAGGGAGGCATTGCAATAAGCCTGCTCCTGATGCTTTGTGCCGCAGTTGTCGGGCTGACATCCGTTATGTGGATGGCTCTCGGGTACCTGAGAGCCAGAGTTTCAGAGACTGAGGCTGGCTAAATTAAGGTTGAAACTTTTTTCTTTTCAGCCGATATTCAATCAAAGCAGAAACCAGCAATAATCCAGGGGGTGAGGAAATGAGTGAGTTCACAGAAGATCAGGCTGTAGGGATCGTGAGGGACTATTTTCGGAAAGTGGATGTTGCCGCTGTTGAGGTGACAAAGGGAGGGTTCAAGGTAGGCGACACCCTCCGGTTCAAGGGCCACACAACGGATTTTGCCCAGAAGATCGAGTCGATGCAGGTGGACCACCAGGAGGTAGTTGAAGTGGGGCCCGGAGACCTGGTGGGCATCAAGGTTTCAGACAGAGTAAGAGATAACGATCTGGTTTTTCTTGAAGACGCTTAATTTTTCACCAGATGAATCCTTCAGAAAGCTGGTGGCAGCCTGGAAATTTCTGGCTGCTGTTCCCGTTGGGTTCACACTTCTTGCATGGTTTCTCTTCTCTTCAGCGCCTCCGTCCGGAGATGATGTCAGGACGATCTTCAAGGTACTGTTGGCTTTGAGTGTAGCCATCTTTGGAATGCAGCTCTATATCAGATGGGGTCTCAGAGATCATAACCTTTTTACCAGAGTGATGACTCCTGATGGGTGGGGTTTTCCCCCGGAGCAGATCAAAAAGCTTAACAGGACTTCGGCTGAAGAGAGGGGAGCCTGGCTGATCCTGAGGGTTCACCGCTCAATGGGGATAGTTATATGGCTTCTGGCCGAGTCCATAGCGTTTTACGGGCTGATCCTGACTATTCTGTCAGGAGAGGCTCGATATACATACCTGTTTGCGCTACTGGCTTTTGCTGATCTGCTTTATTTTTACCCCAGGAAATCTACGTATGATGGGCAGGTTTCCAGGTGGCGCTCGTACCTCAAAGATAGGTCCGAGGACCCATCTTTGAGGTAGTTTCAGGTTTAAGGTTTAAAGTTTCAAGTATGATTATGTTCTACCTTGAAACCTGAAACTTTAATACTTGAAACTAGTTTCATACCTCCTCATTGTCATTAATTGACAACCTCGCCACCCGCGTCAGACTTCAGATAAGAGCAGGTATCCAGATGAAATCCGAGAACATAACAAGCATGGGAACTGTGGCGGCATCCGTGCTGGCATCTATATGCTGCGTGGGGCCACTGTTGTTCCTCGTTTCCGGGGTTTCCGTGGGCTTTTTGGGAAACTTTACTTTCTTCGACCCATTCAGGTCCTATCTGCTGGCCGCCGCCTTCCTCATGCTTTCATTTTCGTTCTGGAAGCTTTATGTGAAGCCCGAAAGGTGTTCCTGTGACGCGGACATAAGGGCCCGGAGAATCTCGAGAACAGTCTTCTGGACAGGAACGATCGTGTTTTTGATTGCGGCCTCCTTCAACAAAATAGCCCTGCTGTTTTACGGCTAGGATCGCGCCGCAATAAACCTGAGCGGATGCTGAAAATTGACTGTTACCTTTCCGAATCCTGCCTGACGGAAAAAGCGCTCCTGGAAAATATTAATATCGCACTGAAACTTGAGAGCACGGAAGCTGACGTGTTCATGGTGCGTCTTGATGAAAGAAAAGCCGCATCCCTTGGCCTGAGGGGTTCTCCCGCAATTTTTTTCAAAAATATTGAGATTATGCCCGGGATAGAGGACGGTTTTTCATGACGGCTCTTTGAGGATGAGTCCGGGAGACTCAGACCAGTTCCTTTAGTGGAATCCTTAAGAGCGCAGATACGCATCCACAATAGTGTCGAACCTTGACCTTCTTCAAATATCCACAGACCACAGCTGAAACATACTGAAACTTCCCACATGCTATAATATACAGTTGTTTTCACCACAGAGCCACAGAGAGCACAGAAAAACACGTATCGAAGTAACGGCGTATCGAGGTGTCGGGGTTTACTCCCCTCCCTTGACGGGAGGGGCAGGGGGAGGGTGATGTATGCCCCCTCTCCTCGGGACACCACGCCTCAGCGTGGCCAGAGGAGAGGAAGAGTAAGGTTGTTGAATTTTTGTAGGCCCAGAGCCCATTGCCCAAAGCCCAGGTTTTCCTCTGTGCTCTCTGTGGCTCTGTGGTGAAAGGGGCTTTTTCAGGTATTCATTGTTTAATGATAGATAGCTATACCAGGAAAGCAGGAGCGGTGTTTTTGTCATGACAAAAACCGTCTGGTCCAAAAAAATCAGATACTTTTTATTCGGGACTTTTGCTCTCATTGTAACCCTTATTGTCATCCCCATGCTGGTTTATAAACAGCCGCCTCTGCCTCAGGGGATTGGTATCAGTGGTTTCCCGGTCAAGGTTGATGCTGGTGATATCCGGCTCATCATCGATTCCACTTCGTTTGATCCCGGGAGGAAACGGAGAGTCATTGATCAGGGTATCTTTGATGAGATGCTGTCGATGATAAAACGCGCGGATATGTTCATATATGTCGATTTTTTCCTCTGGAACCCTTGGCAGGGAAGTGTTCGGGAAGATCACAGGGCCCTTTCATGGGAACTTGCTGAGGCACTGATCACGAAGAAAAGATTCAATCCCAGCGTTCACATCCTGGTGCTCACAGATCCCATTAACAGGATATATGGACTTTATGAGCCGGAGTTATTCGGAAAAATGGCAGACGCAGGGATCGCGGTTGTGTTTGCCGACCTTGAAAAGATGCAGGATTCAAACCCTCTGGTGGCAGCGTTGCTGGGATTCTACGGTAGACCCTTCAGGACCGGATCTGCCCTGGGCTCCCTGGTAGACCGGCCGGTATTGAGTAACCCTTTCACCATTAGTGGTCCACCTATTACCATCAGGCAGATGTCTCGCTTGCTTATGTTCAAGGCGAACCATCGAAAGGTGATGATCACCGGATCTTCAGATAGACCCATGGAGCTTGTGGTTGGGAGTATGAACCCGGCGGACGGAAGCTCAGCCCACTCCAATATAGCCCTGCATATATCGGGACGCATTGCCAGGACGGCGCTCTTTTCAGAATTAAAGGTCGTAGAATGGTCGGTCACAAGACAGGATAATATTTCAGGGGGAGAAGATCGCAAAGCTGCCGGGATATTGCACAGCATAAGAGAAGCGGCCGCTGCTCAGGGAGATACTGGAAGCAAACATGGAAACACTTTTGCGGAGTGGCACACAGAGTCTGCCATTGCTGCCAGGCTCTCGGAGTTGCTTGATGTTTCCGAAAGAGGGGACGAGATAAGAATTGCCCTCTTCTATCTGTCGGATCGCAAGATTGTAAGCTCAATCAAGGATGCTCTGGGCAGAGGGGCGTCTGTCCGCATGATACTGGATGCCAACAAGGATGCTTTCGGCAGGGAGAAGATCGGCATTCCAAACCGAACTGTTGCCGCTGAACTTGTGGAATACGCTGAAACGACTGATATCATGATCCGGTGGGCCGATACCCACGGCGAACAGTTTCATACAAAGGCGTTCTCCATTACAAACGGGAAAAAGAAAAAACATATCTTCATGACCGGGTCGGCGAACTGGACAAGGAGAAACCTGAGAAATTACAATCTTGAGGCAAATGTTGTGGTAAGGAACGCCCCGGCCGTAACTGGGAAGTTCAACAACTATTTCGATAAAGCCTGGAGTAACGCAGACGGGATGAACTACACTCTGCCCTATGATGCATGGGAAGTGAAGGGATTTGCACGGCTATGGAAGACAGCCCTGTACCGCTTTCAGGAATGGTCGGGTATCTGCACATTCTAGCTGCTTTAAGCAGCTAGAATGTGCCTAGTTGATAGTTGTTGGTTTTTAGTTGTTAGTAATAAAATCATCTACATTCTAAATCCATACGGTCTTACGAAATATATGCATGAACCAACAACTATCAACTAACAACTTCCAACTTGATCTAATGTTTAGGCGGTTGTGAGGTTTCGCTGGCCCTTTCGATGTCATCTTCAAGCCTCCTGGCGAGAAAATTCTCCGGGTTCAGCCTTTTTATGGAAACAAGGCAGTCGAAAGCTTTTACTATGTTTCCCTCGGCCAGCATCTTCTGGCCCAAATCATAGAACCATTGCGCGGCCTCATCCTCGGAGGTCATGGATGTCCTGTCCTCAACCATCATCTCGGCCAGGTTGAACATCCCGCCTTCATCGCCCTGAGCGGCAGCCGAACGCAGCCACTTTTCCGCTGACTTGAAATCCTGGTCAAAGCCCACACCTTCAAGGTAGAGTTTGCCCAGAAAAGCCTGCGCATAGGCCAGGCCGGATTCGGCGGAGGCAGTTATGGCCTGGATAGCCCTGGAACCGTCGGAAAAGCCCAGATCCTTGATGAGCATGGTGCCTAGCTTCATCCGGGCCCCCACATCCTCCTTTTCAGCGGCTTGCCAAAACCAGAAAACAGCTTCATTGTCATCCTGAGTGACTCCGATTCCCTTCTCGTAGATGATTCCCAGGTTGAATACGGCAGTCAGATTGCCCTGCTCGGCTGCCTTGGTAAGCCAGCTTAACGCCTCTTCGGGGTCCTGCTCTACTCCCTCACCAGCTGCCAGCATTGTGCCCAATTGACTCTGTGCGTCGCTGTCGCCTTCTTCTGCCGCCCTGCGAAGTTCCTCGAGGGGATTCGGTTCCTTGATGTCTGTCATTAAATCCTCCACATATGAATTAATAATTCCCGGTCGTTAACCGATGATCTAATCTTAATACTGAAAAGAGACAAAAAATGAAAGTAGCATTTCATGAAGTTTATTTGCGAGTTGATTCATTTTATAAACCCGAAACGCGAGACTCGAAACCTAAAACCAGACTATCTGTCACTACTCTGCGCCTCCTCCAGCGCCTCCCGGCCTTCATGGATTATAAAGGGAAGCATTATGAGAGCAGCTGCAGGATCAGCCCACCACCACCCCAAAAGAGCATTCAATCCAAGGCCCACAAGAAGGGCCAGAGAAAGGTACGCACAGACGAATGTTTCCTTAGCATCCCCGATAAGGGCCTTGCTTCCAAGTTCGGTTCCCACCTTTATTTTGGCCCAGGCAAGAGCCGGCATTACGATGAGGGAGGCTGTGGCAAGACAGATGCCCACAATGGAACTTTCGGGGGGAATGCGCTTAACAAGGACTGTAGCGGCTTCGTAGAGGATATAGACCGAGAGTATAAAGAAGGTGATGCCCACGATGAGAAGGGCTCGCCGTTCGTGTCTTTCTGCCTCCTCCTCGCTGGCGCCTGCCAGTTCAGCCTTGAGTCTTTTGTAAAGAGCTGCTGCCGAGACGGTTTCAATTGTGCTGTCCAGCCCGAAGCCGACGAGGGCTATGCTTCCCGCCATGATACCAACTGTTATTGCAATCAGTGCTTCTGCCACGTTCCATGCAATGGTTAACCTCTCCAGGATAACTCCTCTATGTAGAAGGTGGGACCTTTCAGCAAATTCTGAACTCACACTTTTATTCACGTGTTTCATCCTGATACCGGCTGAAATATCCCGAATCTGTCAACGGGATCACCATTGTTCCGGTGAGGGAAATTATATTTCATTTTTTTCGCAGAAAAGTCCCTATTTTAGGGGAAATATAAGGCAATGTCAGAAAAATTCTTTTATTAGAAGTAAAACGATGTTATATTTTCTGGGAGGTTCTCTCCGGGGAAGAGTCCCGGAAGCGAGTGGGGGGGAAAAAGCACAGCTTACAGCAATATCCAGTCGATCAGCACCGCTCCTGAAAAATTTAAGTGATCACACAGGCTGCTTTTTAGCAGATCCTGTTTAGGCGTAGCATTTTCTCTGCTGGTTAAGTGTTCTTTTCCTGGAGAACGCCAGAGATGAGATCGAGCAGACTCATAGTGCTGTTGTGTTTTATGGTGATTCTCGCCGGGATACCTGCGGCCTCCAGTGGGGACAATCACTCAGTTATCCCATCAGAAGACCTTTCAAAATCAGTGGTAAGTATCTTCGTTTACGATTGGAGAGGGCAGTTCCTGAGACAGGGAACGGGATTTTTTATAAACGACACCGGAGAGGTGGTAACCTGCCGCCACCTTCTCGAGGAAGGGTCCTTTGCTGAGGTAGTTACGGTCGAAGGTGAGATACTGATAATAGAAAAAGTTTTCTCGGAGGACACTGAAACTGACCTGATCAGGATCGGACTGGATTTTCCACCTGAAAAACCCTCCAGCATAAGAGGAACCTCAAGCTTGCCCGCTCCGGGTGACAAAGTCACCGTTGCCGGGGATAAATCGTTGGCTACGGTTTCGGCGGTGAGGATGGTACCGGTTTACGGATTTCTCATGAGGATCGAAGGGATTGAGCCATTAAGCGGTGCCGGCAGTCCGGTATTCAATGAGAACGGTGAACTTGTTGGTATCGTCATGTTCCAGCTTTACGGCAGAGAGAACGTAGCCTGGGTTATGCCTGCACGCAAGACCGCCAGTGTGATGGCGTCAAAGTCTCAGGCTGTCACCCATCTTGAGTGGTCTGAGACTCAGATCGGCAGCTGGTTCGAAACGAGCACCGGCTCCTATCTGTTGGGGCTCGTCCACTATTGGGAGGAGGAATATTTAATGGCCCTGGAATTTCTCAACAGGGTTACAGATGATGATCGCTATAACAAAGTCGCTTTTTTTCTGATCGGGTGCTGCAATACAGCCCTGAAAAGACATCAGGAGTCTGAGTCGGCATATTCCATGGCAGTACTGTTCAGCCCTCATTCCCACAGGGCCTATCTGCAACTCGCCAAATCCCATTATGAGAACGGCAATATGGCCGCATCACTTAAGGCCTGCTGGAAGTCGATCCGTCTCAAAAGCAATGACCCGGAGGCGTACCGCCTGTTGAACAGAGTGTACAGTGCCTTGGGGAATGAGTCGTGGACAAGAGCTGCCCTTTACATATATTTTAGCTTTTCCAACAGGTTACAGCCTGCAAGGCAGGGCAGACAAATGGCCCTCAATGATCCCTTGGAGATCGTTTACAAGTAAAAACAAATCGAGCAATCAGGACTCTTTAAGCTGGATTTTCCAGGCTTTTATTTTTCGAATATCGGAGACGTACACAATCGGTTTTACATTCCTGTTTTCCAATCTTTTGGCGGAACTCCGCCCAGGCAGCCAGAGATCTATCTGGGGGCTACACTTCATTACGAGTTAAAATATATTTAAGGAATTTCCCCCCTGGATGCTCTATTATTCGCTGTGCCGGCTCAACAGGCGGCGATTAAAAGTGACTGCTTATCAGGGAAACGAGGGCAAAATGAGCAGTGAGAAAAAAAAGATTCTCTTTCTGTGTACGGGCAACTCGTGCCGCAGCCAGATGGCCGAGGGATGGGCACGCAGCTATTACAGTTCTAACTGGGATGTATATTCTGCCGGCACTCACCCCCGGGACATAGATCCGAGAGCCATAAAGGTCATGGCGGAAACGGGAGTTGACATAGCAGGGCAGCGATCAAAGCATATGGACGAACTCATTCATATCCCCTTCGACCTGGTTGTCACAGTTTGTGACAGTGTTGTGGAGGAGTGTCCTGTCTTTCCCAGGGCATCCAGGCAGACCCACAGGCAGTTTGATGATCCTCCCTCCCTAGCGATGGAATCCTCAACGGAAAGCGAGGCGCTGGCCTGCTATCGGCGCGTCAGAGATGAGATCAGGCAATTCGTTGAAGAACTTCTTGGATCTGGAGAGTAAACGCTGGTTCTAAGAGGCATTTAGATCCTGTTGCCTGTCGGCGGGTTTGCTTGTAGGAAATTCCGGGTCGGTTGTATAATTATCAGATACCAATCTGAACGCGGAGCTAAGTAACCACACAGGATAGAATCCTGCTATTATCTGCCTGTAAAGGCCACCGGCAGGGGAGCTGAAACGAAAAACCGGTGACCGATATTCTCCAGATGTATGTTTGTATCAGCGTTTGCAAGCGTTTCGCCTTGCGCCCATTACTTTAATTGCAAGATAATGTTGATGCTGAATCAAGAAATGCAAAATACTGATGAGTTAGTTTTTGACAAAGAAGGTTGGCGGGAAACGCATTCTTGTAGACTTATGAAAAAGGTTTTTAAAAAAATCATATTTCCGAAAATGTCTCTTTTCCTGGCGATTGCCTTTCTTGCGGCAGGCCTCTTTCCCTCAATGGCTGCCGGTATGCACATCAGCGAAGGGTCCGATGAGCAGGAGATAGAGGCAGGTATCCAGTCCTTCGCGGTAGAAATGAAGCCCGAGGGCATGTCTATTGCGCCCATCCTGGCCTTCGATTCCACCTTCGGTACTGTCTTCGGAGCAGCGCTCTTCCTTTCGAAACCTGAGAAGGGCTATGATCTTGCCACAAAGGTCAACGCCACAACGCAGTCTGATCTCGCCCTCTTCCTGGATTACAGGAAATGGTCCGAAACAGGCTATTTCTACCAGTTGGAAGTAAATGTTGATGGTTTCGCGATCCCTTATTACGGAGAAGGGAGCGACACCAATGAAGCGGATGAGGTACGCATTGACCAGACGGCGGTAGCAGCGAAATTTCATCTGAATTACAGGGAGAACTCAAAGGTCAAGATGGGCCTGTTTCTGGATTTGCGGCTTCGGAGCGAGTTATCTGTTAACGGAGTCAAACGCACCCCCCCACTGTTTCCTGACGAGTCCAGGCTCGGATTCGGTTACAGCCTTGCCTATGATACGAGAGACAGTTCCACAAGCCCTACCAAAGGAACATTTCAAAGGTATTCATTACTGTATCTGCCGAAGTTCACAACCAACCTCGACTCCGCTGAAACGTTCATTCAGGCTGAACTTGATCTCAGGGGTTTTTACTCCTTCAACAACAGAGTGACTCTCGCGGGAAGGGTCAACGCTGGCACATCCTGGGTGGGCGAGCCCACCTACCTTTACCGCTACAGCCTGGGTGGCAAACATAGCCTGAGAGGGTACTTTCACAACAGATTCAGGGGTAAGAAGTTCTACCTGGCCCAGGGCGAAGTGCGATTTCCCCTGTTTTGGGTTGTGACCGGTGCTGCTTTTGTCGATGTGGGCGATGTAACGGACTCGGAGTTTGCATCTGCGAGGACAACCTTCGGCGGGGGGATCAGATTCCTGCTCCCGCCAGATTACATTGCCAAAGTTCGGTGTGATTACGGTATAGGCGAGGATCAGGAATCGATCTATTTCGTATTTGCTGAGGCTTTCTAAAGTAATCCTGATGGCCCTGAGAGATCTGTCATCAGGTTCTACAAGCTGCTCTTCGTAAGTCTGAAGCTCTTACTCATGAGTTCAAAGAGACTCCTGTACTTCATGAATCGATCAGATTCAGCGGTGCAAGTTACGACGAAAGCCTGGTTGCCCGCGATGACAATCGAGGCTAATCCCCTTATGTGATAAATTCCCTGACGGTGTGTGTAGCGGATCCAGCCGACCTCTCCGGCATCGCTTTTCCGGCGACCCGTTTCCTCCTCTTTAAAGAGCGTCAGCATTCTTGCCATGTTCCGAACACTTATTTTCATGTATTCGTCCAGACTGATGTACAGGTCGAGTTTTTCCACTGTGACATTTACGTTCTCCCTGAATTCATCGAGACTGTCATCAAGGGGGCTGATTGCGATGAACAGGGTCCCCATATATCCCTCCTTGAACTGCCATGTTGCGGGAATCTGTATGGAGAAGCCGTGCCTGGTGCTCTCATACCTCGTCAGCAGGGGGGATACAGCCAGGGCGCTGGACGCAAAGAGGATAAGAACCGTCGATATGAGTATAAACTTGAAATCAGGTTTTCCGAATCTCACTTTATCCTTCCTGTTTCCAGGATCTTTTTTTTCGGCTGATACTTTTTGTTTCAGCAAGGGCAAGGACCTCCATAATCACGCCAGGGATCCGGATTCTATGGTGGTCAGGAGGAACCATCCCTCAAGGCGCTGGCAAGAGAAAGATACCTGACGCTGTCGGGATCGTGCCCCAGGATTCGGCAGGCCTCGCGGTCTACTTCTATCACATCGGTTCCAGCCAGCAGTTTTCCCAGTGGAGGGTCTGGAACTACTCCGCTGAGGTGTCCACCCTTTGCCCCCTGGCGTGCGTCGATCACAGTCAGGTGAGGCTCCAGATAAAGGATGAGGTCCGCGATAATCTGGTCTTCGTCTCCATTGTGGACCTGTGATTTCTTGTAGGACCAGTACCCACCATAGTGTTTTGCATGGAGGCACCCCACCATGTTCTTCAGGCCCAGCGTCGTCCTCGTGATCGTGTGGTCCTTGGCAGGAGGTACCGATACCAGGGCGGCACCCTCCAGGTAGTCAGGCAGATGTACTTCCCTGTATACGGCTGCCCTGGAGTCAGAGTATGTTTTGACCGGCTGTGAGTCAAGGTCCACCAGTGGCACGCCTATCTCACGGTAACCGTTCCTGTCCATATTGACTATAGTATCTCCCTCTCCGGACCCTTCAGCGACAACTATTTCCGCGTCCAAACGGTCTGCCAGATAGCGGACCAAAGCTTCAACGCATCTGACATCGGTGGTTATGGGGGGAGGGCTGCTGTTAACAATATTCGGTTTGATAATTATCCTTGAAAAACCCGAAAGGGCTTTGACCGCTCCCACTTCGTCAAGGACGGATTCCATTGCGGAGGGGAACTCGTCGGCTGAGATTATGGACGCTGTTGCGACGGACATGGTTAACAGTTTCAGGTTTCAGGTTGAAAGTTTCAAGGAGAAAATAAAACAGACTGTTTTCACCACAGAGTCACAGAGCTCACAGAGGAAGGCCTTAGGCTTGGGTTTTCAGTACTCATCCCCTCCCCTGGCGGGAGGGGATCAAAGGGGAGGGGGTAACATATAAAGAGACAAGAGCCTGTAACGCAGGGGGCCGCAGGGAGGGCTATTCAGCCCTTAGCGCAGAGAACCGCAGAGTAAACCTTTGGTTGGGTTTACATAAAGAGATAAGAGCCTTGAACCACAGAGAACTCACAGAGGTCACAGAGAAAGGCTTGGATCTTGGGTTTCACACAAAGTGATTTGATGTAAATCCCTCTTTGCCTTCGCAACCCCCTTTTAGCTTCGCTCAGAGTCTTTTGCCGGAATCCCTGATGGATATACTTTCCCAAACTTTCACTAACTATCAACTTGACACATATTGATAGTTTATGTTAAATATCTATCAATATGAATCAAATTGATAGGTAGGTGATACTTATGAAAATTCCGGAAAAACCACCGGCCTGGATGAAAGAATTCCGCAGCACACCTCCAAAATCAATGGGGTTTTTTACAACTCCAAGGGGTAGAAAACTGCTTGCGGGGATAAACGATGAGTATCTCCATTGGGAAAAAGTTAAATATAAGAAAATTCCTGAATACATCAACCCAAAACAACTGTGGGCACTGGTTAAGGCAACAAGGCTGCAGAATCAGCGGCCTTTCCCTTTGAAAAGCACTTCAGGAAAAGGGTTCAGCTATGGCCTTCCTGACGCTGTACACCGCGAACTTCACCTTTGCGACAGATTTGCCGGCGGTTACCTTGGCCTGGATACCGCAGAACTGCCTGGCGATGCAAAGCACCGTTATCTGGTGAGTTCGTTGATGGAGGAGGCAATTGCATCAAGCCAGATTGAGGGTGCTGCAACTACACGGAGGGTTGCCAAAGAAATGCTCAGAACAGGAAGGAAGCCAAGGGATCGGGCTGAGCAGATGATTCTTAACAATTACAGAACCATTCAGAGAATTAAGGATTTGGCTAATGAACCTCTCACCATTGAACTACTCAATGAACTGCAAGAAACAATGACTGAAAGAACTCTGGATGAGCCATCAAGTGCAGGGAGGTTCAGGCTCCCGGAAGAGGATATTCATGTAGTGGACATTGATGACGGAAAGCCTCTTCATATTCCTCCGCCAGCTGAAGAGCTTGAGGAAAGAGTACAGTTGATGTGTGATTTCGCCAATCAGGAGGACGGACCGGAGTTCGTTCATCCAATAATTAAAGCTGTAATTCTACATTTCTGGTTAGCTTACGACCATCCTTATGTGGATGGTAATGGGAGAACAGCCAGAGCTTTATTCTACTGGTACGCAATATCCAGGGGATACAAGGTAATGGAATACTTATCTATTTCCAGGATCATCATGAAATCACGCAGGAGCTACTATCGCTCCTTCCTGTACGCTGAGGGAGACGGTCTGGATGCGACATATTTCATTGTTTATCACTTAACTGCACTCAATCTTGCCATTAAAGAACTCCACAGCTATTTGGATCGCAAACAGAAGGAATACAGAGATTCGTTGATTCTTCTTCGGAACTGGAGAGAGCTTAACTATCGCCAACAAGCTTTAATCAGGCATGCTCTAAAAAATCCATTTGCTACATACACTATCCAATCCCATCAGAATTCACACAATGTAGCATATGGAACTGCGCGGAGTGACATGATGGCAGTTGTTGATCTTGAATTATTGCATGAGACCAAGGTGGGCAAGCAGATGGTTTATCATGTACCAGACTACCTGGTGGACAAAATAGCCGAAGAAAGAGATTAAATAGCTTTGCGGATGTTTAAATTTGGAGATGAACCAGCTTTAGTAACCATAGTGTAGTCGCCAAGTCGGATAATCGCCCACTCACCCCCTCCCCGGTTCGGGTCTATAAGTTATTCCAGAGGAAAATACACTCCGAGGTCCACGAAATAAAATCCCTTCTCCTTGACACTGAAGCCGGTAATATATTCCCAGCTCTCAGAATACAGCTCTATTTGCGAGCGGTAGTGTTGGGCAAGTTTTTCCACTTCTACAGCCTTCTTCCCGCCAGTTTTGTAGTCCACGATAACCCAGCCGTCAGGTTCTTTGAAGGCCAGATCTATCACCCCGGTGAGCAGGGTGGAGATCTTCTTTCCGTCGTCCACATCCTGTTCCCGGGAAAGACTAAATGGCACCTCCATCAGCTTGTGCTCGGATGTGGCGGCGCGGCTCCAGACAGGTGAGGCTATTACCGCCTTGACGGATTCGATGGCACGCTCAGCAAGTTCGGATTCAAGTCCGTTGTCCCGCAAGGCGACCACTGCAAGGGAATTCAGATCTGCATCCGGATCGGACATGGCAGATTCCAACAGCAGGTGGATAACTGTTCCCCATTCAGTACCATGTTCTCCGGCAGGAGGGGTGGATCCTGTGTCCTGCCCGGTCCCAATATTACTGGCGGTGATCTTGATAGAGGTGGGTTCAGAAGATGCCTTCCACTGGCTGTCGATGGATTCAGATGCCTTGGTCACCTCGCTGCCCCTAATAGTTATGACCTTCCTTGCGGGTGGAACTGCGGGTCCAGGGTCCTCCAGAACCGGCACATCCTGGAGATGCCCATCGAAGGGTGACCAGTAGCTTTTGTCCTTACCGTCCGACCGCTGGGGAATAATCAGTCGTGATCCGGCCCTTGTGGCAGCTACGTAAAGAAGTCGGATCTCCTCATCTTCCAGGAAAGCCCTCTCCATCGGCTCCCACTTCGAATCCCAACCCGGCGCCTGGGCGATGATCTTTCCGCCCCCCCACATTTTACGTGTTTCGCGAACTGCCAGATAGGCACTGGTTTTGCCCTCTTTTCTGTCAATGTGTCTGAGGACAGGAAATTCACGTTTGCCAGTAGTATCTGCTAAAAAAACTATGGGTGCCTCCAGGCCCTTTACCTTGTGGAGGTTCATTAATCTGACCACATCCGGATCGGGGGGCAAAGCCGTCACGCCATCGTAATTTTCCTCCTTGCTGACAATGTGGCCGAGACAGTCGATGAGATCATCTCTGGTAAACAGTTCATCCCGGCTTGATCTGAATAATTCAACAGCCTTGCCGATACTACCTGCAAGGGTGTTGCCGCCGGGATGGAGGGCTGCCGATGCCAGCAGGCCCAGATCCTCTATCATCATGTCCGCCGCACTCACTGCGGGAAGAGTATCCAGCCAGCGGGAATATTTGTTCAGGCGGGAAAAAGCATCCTCCAGCAGATCAGACTCCTCATTCTCAAGGCCATTCGGTACCGAAAAGGGTGCTGTGAACTGACCACCTGCCCTTTTAAATGTGTATAGAGTATCGTCACTGATCCCGAAAAGACCGCTCCGCAGGACACCTGCAACAGCGGAGGAGCTGTATGGTCTGGCAGCGGCCAGGAGGCAGGCGAAAAGCAGGTGAAGCTCGGAAACTTCATTCAGTATGCTGCCCCCAGTTACCTCATGGGGAATGTGAAGGTCCTGAAGGGCCGAAGCATAGCTGCTCAGGTGGATCGTGTTCCTGGTGATAATGAGGAAGTCTCCAGCTGCCGCTGGCAATGATCTTCCATCGGGTCTCAGCACACCCTGTCCCTCATCAATGGCCCTTCGGATGAATCTGGCTATGAAATCGGCCTCGTAGAGGATGCATTCACGTTTAGTGGAGCAGGATTCAGGTAACCTGATCACACTGGTGCCGGAAGTGTTGCTTTCGCCGCCGCCGTTGCTCCGGGGATGAAGGGGAACGTATGAGGGGGAGGTGTCACTGGCTGAGGCAGGAAAACAATCTGTGAAGAAACTGTTTACCCAGTCAATATTCTCCCGTGTGGAGCGGAAGTTAGTAGAGAGCGTAAGGCAGATCCCGCCCGATCCTTCCATAATATCCTTCACATCGTTGTATGTAGTTATATCAGCCCTTCTGAACCTGTAGATTGATTGTTTCGGGTCCCCCACCACAAAAAGGGAGCCGGGCAGGGGCTTGCATTTCCTCCAGTTCCTCTCCCGGGGATCGGACGCGGTGAGAAGCAGCATCACCTCTGCCTGTACTGGATCTGTGTCCTGAAACTCGTCTATGAGCAGGTGCGTGAACCGGTTCTGGAAAAAGGTCCTGACTTCAGGGTTTTCCCTCAAAAGCAGTGCTGACTTTAAAAGCAGGTCCTGAAAATCCAGGGAGCCGGCCTCCTCCTTCAGTGCTCTGAAGCGGGATAATGCCACAGAAGCGATGGATATTACCGTACTGTATCTATATTCTATCCAGGCTGTCAGGGTAGGTTGTGCGACCTCGGCCGAGAATCTGTTCCATCGCTCGAGTTCCCCGATGGCCAGTTCACTTCTCTGGGCGCGCGTTTCCCCAGGCCAGTGTTTCTGAACAATGCCGCTTCTTTCATAACTCCTGAAACGGGAGAGAAGATCCATGAGCCGGACCGGATCTTCTATCTCCACTCCAAGGGCATCCAGGTTTTCCGGAATACTCCTGTACACAGGAATTAAGTTATCTCTGCTGCTTCTTGGCGGCAGCGGCAGCTTTAGAGATCTCATGTGGTCGGCATATTCCAGCAATCTGCTGCTGGCAGTCGTAAGGTCGGGCAGAACAGCGTCTCCTGTGGGCCAGCTCTCAATATCCACATTGTCTGCCATCTCAATGTAAGCGTTCTCGATCTGTCCGATGCTGAGCCCCAGGCGGTCCAACTCCTCCAGGACAGGATCTCCCTCGGCATACAATAACGAACAAAACTCCTCCCAGGCCAGACTCTTAAAGGATGCGCTCTCCTCTTCCGAAAGCTCGCCGAATCCGGGATCGACGCCTGCTTCCACCGGCCGCTCCTTCAGGAGGCGGGCGCAGAAAGAGTGAATGGTTCCAATAAAGCATCGTTCCGTATTGGAAACTGCATTGTCCAGCCGGGCAAGGGCTTGTCCTGTGGTCCCTTTTACCCTTCCTTCCAGGGCCAGACCGAATCGGGAACGTAATTCGGCGGCGGCTTTGCGGGTGAAGGTTACTGCCGCAAGGGTCTCTACCGTACAACGTCCAGTTTCGATGAGAGCTACCATGCGATTAAGGAGGCTCGTGGTTTTCCCCGTGCCGGCTGCCGCCTCGACTATGATATTCCTGTCAAGGTCGCCGGTAACAGCTTTCCTCTGTTTCCGATCTTTCAGTCCTTTTCCTTCAGATGCCACCGCTATTTCTCCCTCATGGCCCTGATGGGATCGAGTCTGGTGTTTTCAGAATTCCCGAGCTTCGATCTGGCAGCAGCAATCAGCGCTTCAGGGTCAGCCTCACAGAGGCTGCCTGCGTAGTCACAGAATTCACAGTCGCTTTTATAACTAGTTGACAGGAATGTGCCGGTAGAAGCTATCTCACACATGTGAGATAAGATCTCGCCGGAGCGGGAAAGGTCCTCGGGGGTAAGAATCATGGATTTACTGCGGGCTTTTGCCGATGGGAAGAGGAACCTGAATGAAGAGACCCTGGCAAAAGGAGATACGGCTTCAATCAGCCTGTGGCCTGCAAGGGCCAGATACAGGGCGTGTTGGATGACCCTCCCCTGCCAGAAAGGATCGGTCTTTCGGTATCTTGTGTCGCTGCCGGATTTATAATCAGTGATCACGAATTGCTCACTGTCGGGCATATCCGAACGATCGATCCTGTCCAGGCGCCCCCTGGCAAGGAAGGCTCTGCCGCCGGGCAGGTCTACGAGAACGGGCTCATCACTGTCCACCGGGGTAGTATGGCCTGTCCCGGGGATACCTATAGAAGCTTCCATGAAAAGAGGTTCGTGGCTGGCGCAAAACATCTCTTCCTCTCTGAGAAATATTCTTGCCGCCTCCCGGAGGCGCCGCCTGTCCTTTTCCAATGAGCTTTCTCCAGCTGGCGGATGAACTTTCCTTTTTGCCGCGATCTCCTCTTCCAGAATATTCAGGAGTCGACCCTCGTCACGGATGAAGTCCGGGCGCGATCCCTCTGATACAAGGCTATCCATGAATTGGTAAAAGACGCTGTGTAGCAGACTTCCATAATCCAGGTTGCTTAACCATACGCTCACGTCCGGATCTTCCTCCGGCGGATCGATCTCAAGAACGTAGCGGAAAAAATATCTGAGGGGGCAGGTACCTAATGTTTCAAAACGTGTTGCCGACATGACCGGCCCTTCGGGTCCAGTCGGATCCAGTTCAGGTCCGTAGCTGGTAAGCAGACCGTCCCAGGGTGTGGCAGTTTGGCCCATCCTTTGGGCTAGAGCCAGTTTTCCTCTCACAAGATGCGGAAATATTTCGGAAAGGAATAAGTCCGGGTTCGCCACTTCTCCCTTTCCCAGCAACTTGCTCAAAAGCCATTCTCCTCTGTCAAGGGAACTGGCAGGGTCTTCCGGAGCAAAGGAAATCTGCTGCAGTTTTTGCATCATGCCTGCAAGGTCCGACCCGCGATCCACGAGTTCCCTGTAAATGTTAAGCACAACTGAGCACGGCAGGATATCGCGGTCGCCGGTAATGTCTCGCGCCGAAAAGCTCATGGTGACTTTTCCCCTGAGACGAGATAACAACTGGTAAAGCTCGCGAATCTTCCTTGAATTCAGCTCATGAGAGACGGGGAGTTTTTCAGAAAGCCTTCTGCGCTCCGTATCCAGCAGTATCGGGTCCTGAAGTCCGGCTCCCGGAAAGCGCCCCTCGTCAAGGCCAACTATGTAGGTATTTGAACGACCTGAGTGACCTCCGGCAAGAAGATGCGCTACGTGGATCTTGCCCGGTGAGGGACTACTGCCGGCGATACGCACGTTTTCCGGCAAGCCGGCAAGCCACTGAGTGATGTCCAGATTTAAAGGTCCAGGCAATATGGCAATCCATTCGGCCATCTCACAGATCTCCTCGACCAGATGCTTTTTACCGTAACCGTCAAGTCTGTCTGCGAGCCTCGCAAAGTCGTTGAGGAAGGCTTCCGCGGATTTCAAGGTCTCTGCCGGGTCCCCCCACCTGTCAGGAAGTATTGCCAACAGGTTATGAATAAACTCGCGCAGGACCAAAGCGCTTTTAAGATCATCTGCCAGCGTCAGGACAATTGCCTCTCCCTCTTCGTCAGCCCACTGTACTTTAAGGCGTCTCTTTAAAGATGTTATCTGTCGGTCAAGCATGGACAGGATGGTATACCTGTTGCCCGTGGGAACCAGTCTCTGTAGCAGAGCTGCAAGCTCTGCAAGGGGGATGTTGCGAGAATTATCAGTTATTGTCAGGAGTCCATCCGAGAGCATCCGGGAAAGAAAAGATGTAGTCCATCCACTCCTGCTCCAGCGTATCAGGGATGAAAGGGCCCTGCCCGGACGTGTCATGCTGGCAGGAATTCCCTCCGCAAATGTGACCGGCAGGTTGTCCAGGTCGCTGGTGTCACCGGTGTGCCTTATGATCGTCTCAAAAACAAGGGGTACGTAGGTCCCGGTGTCAGTGTGCAGGATCTCAACACTGTCAAAAGGGGTCTCCGCTGCCAGGCAGCGCCGCAGAACACCCCGTATCTCATTGATCTCACCAACAGCGTTAAACATATCTACCCGGGTAAGCTGTGGGTCATCTTTTGTGTCCTCACCTGGAGCGTCCCATTTCAACCGGGGGAGCTGCACGGATCTTCCGCTTTCCTTTCCGAAACCAGATTCCGGGCTGTCGCAGGAAAGGATGATCTTCAGGATGTCGGGAACCGACTGTAAAAGCTCCTGTTCGAGAGCGCCAAAATCGGCATCCTCCGGTATGAGAATGCGAATATCGTTTCGGGCTGCAGTATTTTTTTTCAGGGTGCTTACGGCAAGGACAAGAGCACCTGCGTAATCCATGAGGCCGTTTTTTTCAAGAGTGCTGTTGTAATCTTTAGCCAGAGAGATAATCTCCTTTCCCTTTGCGGTTGTTGTGAACGAGTCAGGATCCAGATCTTCAGCGGCAAGCCCCGCAAGCCGCAGGTCAACCACCGACTTTGCCATTGCATCAATCAACCCGGTACTGGGTTTAAGGGACGAAAAGTAACCACCTTTATCTTTGATAGTTCTGGTCCAGGAATCGTTTATTAACACTTGAATTCCCTTCGCCGGGATGATCTTGAGCCCTTTCTTTGCGATACGGGGTCCGGCTATCTTAAGGGCGAGTCCCATCATGGTTGTTGGGGCAAGGTTCAGGACACCCCGGCCCTGCCTGGCGGCAAGTTCTACCCACTGGTGGCCGATCCGCAAGGAAGGGGTGATCAGCCACTTCTCCTCCAGAAGATGATCCTGACAGGCGCTGGCCAGGGAACTAATGAATCGGTTCAATGATATCCATCCTTATAAAAAGAAATCTTGTTTTACCACGGAGGTCACATAAGAAGGGTTGGGGGTAAACCTCAAAAATCATAAAGAATATACATTTAAAAATCGTTAATTTGATATTTTCCAAAATCAAAACATCAACTACTGTCCATACCTTGTATTGTTTGACTGCTTCCCAAAAGCCCGGGTTTTCTCCGTGAACTCCGTGCCTCCGTGGTGACCCCCCGCATGTGATCACACGTCATGGTTTCCAGCGACGGGCCACTTCCTCAAGGGGTTTACGGTCGTTGGGTTTTTCCATGGCGGCGACGCTGGAGGGGACATCCTTTATGTCCCCGTAGCTTCCAATAGCGATAGCGCATATGACCTCGTACTCTTCTTTGGACATATTGAGTAAGTCGTAGGCCATATCATGGTGGTATCCGGCCATGCCGTGGGCGTAAAGGCCCATCGTTCGGGCCTGCAAGGCAAGGGACATCCAGGCAGCGCCGCAGTCGAAGGCCGCCCAAAGGTTTGCTTTATTGTTTCGCGAAAAATTTCGCCTGGCGAAAAGGAAGGCCAGAACTGGTGCGTTCTTTGCCCAGGTCTGGTTCTGGTCTACAAGTATTTTCAGAAATTGTGCCTTCTCTTTTTCTTTGCTGGCATAAAGAAACAGCCAGGGCTGCTCGTTGTAGCATGAAGGAGCCCAGCGAGCCGCCTCAAAAAGGATCTGGAGGGCTTCTTCGGGGATCGGTTCCGGAGAAAAAGCTCTAGGAGACCAGCGCTGGGGAAACATGGGGTCGACTTCGATCAGGGGCTGGCGGTTATTTTCAATAAGAATGCCTCTGTCTTCGAATTGGAATCGCATGTTTCCTCCCGGTCAGTCATTGATAGGGTCGTAAAAAGTCCATTCATGGCTTTTTACTTGGCGGAAAGCGAAAAGAGTCATTTTCACTTTCCTCACAAATCAACAACTTGCAAGTAATCAATCATTGAGCTTTTTAGGTTCAATAATTCCTCTGTCCTCCTCCCACGCTACCCGAGCTGCAGACTCTGGTATATCCCCGGTAATAGAGTCGAATACGGCACGGCCTTCCGGTCCTGATAGCAGTCGTGGTTTGAAAGCTACCTTCTCGTTGTCCACGAGAAGCGGGTATACTTCCAGCTTTGTGAAGATTTCGTCAAGTCCTATGAAGGCTTTCACCATCAAGCCCTCGGTGGCATTACTACTGTACGATCCGAAGGAGAAGTTTCCGAGACTGTACAGGATGGGCTTGCCGCGGTAGATCTCAATGGGTTGAGGGACGTGGGGATGATGACCTACAACCAGATCTGCCCCGGAATCGATGGCAAGATGCGCCAGATATATCTGATACTCTTTCGGCTGGCGGGCAAGCTCCTCACCCCAATGGAAGGACACTATCAGAGGGCCTGTGCCTGCCGCAGCCTTGACCGCCCTTTTCACGGCCCAGTCGGATCCGAAGAAGGTGCCGGGACTCCCCTTTTTAGCCCAGAAATCCTTGGGGAATGTATTGGAAAAAGCCAGAAACACGGTATTGATGTTCCGGATCCTGAATGCTGCGGGCATCGACGCCTCGCTGAGTGTTCTGCCTGCTCCCACGTGAGCAATGCCTGCAGATCTAAGGCTTTTGAGGGTGTCATCAAGGGCATCAGGACCGTAATCCATTATGTGGTTATTTGCCAGAGATACCACCCTGACTCCGGCACTGCGCATTGCCTCAGCGGCCTCAGGATCTGCGCGGAACACGTACTGTTTATTTTCGTGGGCTGTTCCGCCGCCCGAAAGAGGAGTTTCCAGATTAAGGAAGATTATGTCTGTCTCCTGAAGCGCATCCCTGACACCGCTGAAGGTGTAGCTGTAACCTTTCCTCCTGATCACCGGAGCTGCGCTGGCGGCCGGAAGATAGTCACCAAGCAGGATAATGCTGATCTCACCTGTGGCATGCAGATCGGTTGGGACAGCGGGAATAATAAATGTCGATATTATAAATGTAATGCAGAAAAACCGTTTCATATTGGGAAGTTAGCATGAGAGTGGGGCCTTTACAACCTTTTATGGTTGTTGTCCTCTTAGAATGATGTATTTTAACAGACTGAAGGATTTCCTTTAAAATATGGAGAAGCTCTGATGGCTTCTCCAAGCCATTGATCAAGAAAAATGGTTAAGTCCCTGACAGCATGCAAGGCCCCGGTAACAACAGTGCCGGGGTCTTTTTGTATTGTTTAAATCCCTGGAAAGAAACATATGGTTGTCATCTGTCGTATGCTAAAAGATTGGTGATTCAATTTGTTGGAGAAAAGGTGGCTGTTTGCAGTAGAATCATCTGGTCAACAGGTTGAGAGGAGATGATCTGAAAATTACGGAAAAACCGTTATATCGTATATAGTTAGGATAAATAGGGCACGTTTGACATGGAAATGTATAGGTGCTATATACCGAGAGTTTCGCGGGAGAAGTTGATATGCTTGATGTCCGATTTCTAAGGGAAAATACCGATTTTGTGGCAGAACGCCTCATTCTGAGGGGGGATAAAATTGACCTTGGCCCCTTCATGCGCCTCGATACGGAAAGAAGGGAACTCCTCAGCGCTACGGATGATATGAAAGCTCTGCGTAACAAGGAGTCGGAACAGATCGGCAGGATGAAAAAGGCCGGTGAGGACGCGAAGAAAAGAATGGAGGCTGTCAGGAAGTTGGGAGAGAAGATCAAAGCCAACGATGAACGCATCAAGGCTATAGAGGATGAACTGAATGACTTTTTGCTGACCCTTCCCAATATCCCCCACGAAAGTGTCCCTGTCGGCGAGGACGAAAGTGCCAACAAGATTGTGAGGACATGGGGGGAGAAACCGGAGAAGTCCTTCGAGGTGCTACCTCACTGGGACCTGGGTGAAATGTTGGGGATACTGGATTTCCCGAGAGCGGCGCGAATGGCAGGATCCAGATTCTCAGTGATGGTCGGGGCCGGGGCGCTTCTCGAAAGGGCGCTCTCAGCATTCATGCTGGACCTGCATACGAGAGAGCATGGATATAGGGAGGTACTCACCCCCTTTATGGTGAACAGAGACAGCATGATAGGAACCGGCCAGCTCCCGAAGTTCGCGGATGATCTGTTTTCCGTAGAAGGAGGTCAATACTACCTGATCCCCACCGCTGAAGTGCCTGTCACAAACCTCCACAGGGAGGAGATCCTCAAGGAGGAGGACCTTCCTGTCCGGTACACTTCCCACAGCCCGTGCTTCAGAAGGGAGGCCGGATCTCATGGCAAGGACACCAGAGGGCTCGTTCGGCTCCATCAGTTCAACAAGGTAGAACTTGTCAAGTTCTGCAGACCGGAGGACTCTTACGAAGAGCTGGAATCCCTGACTGTTGATGCTGAAGAGGTGCTCAAAAGGCTTGGTCTGCACTACCAGGTGACCTCCCTGTCCACAGGAGACCTGGGGTTTTCCGCGACAAAGACATACGATCTTGAGGTCTGGCTGCCAGGCCAGGATGCATACAGGGAAATCTCATCTTGCAGCAACTTCGAGGATTTCCAGGCCAGGAGAGCCATGATCAGATACCGTCCTACAAAGGGCAAGGGAACCAGATTTGTTCACACTATTAACGGGTCAGGTCTGGCGGTGGGAAGGTGCCTTGTCGCCATTCTGGAGAATTTTCAGGAAGAGGATGGTTCCGTTGTTGTTCCAGAGGTTCTGAGACCCTACATGAATGGAATGGAGAGAATTCTCCGCGATTAAGTCAAACAAGCCGGATTTTGGGTGTAATCACTCGGCTATGTGTGAGGCGCATGGTGCGTATCGGGGTAACGAAGTATCGAGGTGTCGAGGAAAATTCAACTGCAGGTACTTCGATACATCCACACATCGATACCCCGACACATCTTTTCTGTAATATCAAAGGAGGAGTGGCCGAGCGGTTGAAGGCGGCGGTCTTGAAAACCGTTGTCCGCCGGAAGGTGGACCGGGGGTTCGAATCCCTCCTCCTCCTCCAATACTGGAATACAGTCTTTCCCATGCAGGTTCCATAAATGGGCTTGACCTTTACAGGAAGTCTGGATAACTTGTGTTCCCTGGTTCAGGGCGGATGCCCTTCATTTTGTGGAGAGATGGCCGAGTGGCTGAAGGCACTCGCCTGCTAAGCGAGTATACTGAGAGATCGGTATCGAGGGTTCGAATCCCTCTCTCTCCGCCATAAAAAAGGCGCGGAAAACCCCTTGGACCAACTGGAGAGATGGCCGAGTGGTTGAAGGCGGTAGCCTCGAAAGCTATTGTCCGTCATGTGCGGACCGGGGGTTCGAATCCCTCTCTCTCCGCCATCAATTTTCAGTTTGGCTTTCCGGACCCTGCCCCTGGAAGTGGCGGGACGGAGAACATCTTTAACATCTGGAGGAATTAATATGCCAACCTACCAAAAGAAGTTTCATTGGGTTGCCGTGCTGGCTGTTATTTCGTTAATAGCCGCCTACGGTTGCCAGCGCCAGGAGGTTCAGGAGATTCCCTTCGATCAGCAGACGGTGGAGAATGTCCCCATGCCTCAGGTTCCCTCGACCGTGATGATACCCGATGAAATAGCGGGCAAATGGACGGGAGTAGTACTGGAAGTTGCAGACAAGGATTCTGGCAAAAGCACGGATATAACAGTCAATATCGGTGATACGACCCCTCTGGGTGACACCGGATTGACTGTTTATGTCGAAGCATTCCTGCCGCATTTCACCATGGCAGGAGAGGTGTTTACAAGTTCTTCCGCGGAACTTGTGAACCCGGCTGCTCGAACCAAATTTACAGATGCTCAAGGTAACGAACTCTTTTACGGATGGCTGTTCTCCCTTTATCCGGACACCCATCCACTCGAGCATCCCACTTACCGGGTCATCCTGAAGGATTACGTAGCGGCAAAATAGTAAGCTGATCAGGTTTTTGCGCCCATAGCTCAGCCGGATAGAGCGTCGGATTGCGGGTCCGAAGGTCGCACGTTCGAATCGTGCTGGGCGCGCCAGATCATAGGTAACCCGCAAACAAGCCATGGATGGACTTTTTACGACCCTATCAAGAATGATGACTTCGAAGAAAGTCATCAATGCGCCCATTTAGGGGCGCCCAAATCGATGACTTGCATTGCAAGTTATTGATTTGTGAGGAAAGTGAAAATGACATTTTTCGCTTTCCGCGAAGTAACAAGCCATGGATGGACTTTTTACGACCCTATCAATGTTAAACAGGATACACTAAAGGAGAGATGTCCGAGTGGCTGAAGGAGCGCGCTTGGAAAGCGCGTATACGCTCACAAGGTGTATCGAGGGTTCGAATCCCTCTCTCTCCGCCATTTCAAAACAGGATTGCCGGTCAAGCTTTCCGGCAGCTTACTTATGGGTTGATGGCCAGGCTCTGCACGACGCCGGTTCCCGAATTCCGCCAGGTCCGGAAGGAAGCAACGGTAGGGCTTGCCGGTGGGTGTCGCAGATTCCCTGGCCCTCATCCCTCCCGAACGTACGGCATTTTGCTCTTATATAGCGGAGATCCGGCACAGCATTCATACCAGGGGAAAAGGCCCTAATGGCATATCTAGTGCTCGCAAGGAAATACAGGCCGGGCTCCTTTAAAGAGGTAGTCGGCCAGGAGCATGTGACCAGGACGCTTATGAATGCCATCAAGGCAGGACGCCTGGGACACGCATTCCTTTTTTCCGGGATCAGAGGTGTAGGAAAGACCTCGGTAGCCCGCATACTCGCAAAGACACTCAACTGTGAGGATTCCTCAACTATTGAGGAGCCGTGCGGCAGATGTACTTCCTGTGTTGATGTAACTGAAGGTAAAAGCCTGGATGTCATGGAAATTGACGGTGCCTCTCACCGGAGGATCGATGACATCCGGGAGCTGAGAGAATCAGTTCTTTATGCACCCGGCCAGGATCGCCACAAGGTTTACATCATTGATGAAGTTCACATGCTCACTACCGAGGCATTTAATGCGCTCTTAAAGACCCTGGAAGAACCCCCCCAACGGGTTATATTCATTCTTGCCACAACTGAGCCCCACAAAGTTCCAGTGACAATACAATCACGATGCCAGAAGTATGATTTCAGGAGAATCCCATCCCTGACGATGGCCGAACATCTCGAGGAGATCTGTGGCAGGGAGGGAATAACTATTTCAAGTGACAGTCTCCGGAGGCTGGCTATCGCGGCAGAAGGCAGCCTTCGTGATTCACAGAGCCTGCTGGACCAGGTTGTGTCCTATTCCGGTGAAGAGGTTTCTGATGATGATGTAAATGTCGTTTTAGGAACACTCGACCGCGGAATGCTATTAAAGATCCTGGAAGCGACGACCGGCGGGCTGCCCGGAGATTCACTGAGGCTTGCCGGAGAAATGATTGATAAGGGTGCCGAGCCGCTGAGGATCGCGTTGGATATGATCTCGCTCCTCAGGGCACTGATGATTCTCGTGGAGGTTGAGGAGTCTTCAGGTGTCCTTGACATGCCTGAAGGTGAGATAGAACCCTTAAAGGAAATTGCATCTGGTATTAGTCCTGAAATCCTGAGAATCCAGTTTGCCGTCATGTCAAGAGCAGAAGAGAGAATGAGAAGATCACCCCAGCCCAGGTTTCATCTGGAGCTCGCTCTCGTTCATATGTCACGTGCGGATGAGATCGTGCCCGTGACGGGGCAGGGTTCCCCAGTTGCGAAGCCCGGTGTCACAACCGGGGGCAAGGCGCGGATTGAGCAGTCACCAGCCAGGAGCGTAGATACTGGACCCTCCACGGGTTCAGCCCCGGCTTTTGCTGCTATTGCGACACAGGAGGAGACGTGGGATGAGCTGGTCTCCTTTATAACAGTAGCGTCGCCCAGCATCGGGAGCATGTTGGAGCAGCTGGTCTGCATAAAACTTGGGGGTGAAGAACTTGTCATAGGCGGGAAAAAGGGAGAGCTGTATCTGGACATCCTGAGCGAGAAAGAGAAGGTGGGGGAGCTGGAAGCCCTTCTCAATGAATTCTTCGTCCGGAAAATGAGGGTGAGATTCAAGGAGCTTAACGACGAGGAAAGGCTTCAGAATCACACAATCGTTGAAAAAAAGGACAGACAAGAGTCCGACCTTGCAAGGAAGATCAGGAAGGAAACCGTGGAACATAAGGCTGTAAAGGCTGCGATGGAAATATTCCAGGGCGAAATGGAGGGGATAAGGGTGCTTTCCCAGAAGGTGGGAGCTGACATAAAAATAGAGGAAAAAGAGGAGGATGTATGAAAAATCTGGGCGACCTGATGAAAAAAGCCCAGCAGATGAAGGCCAACCTGGACAAAGTTCAGGCAGAACTCGCAGAAAAAGAGGTTGAAGCATCTGCAGGCGGAGGTATGGTGACGGCAACGGTTACCGGAAATCAGGAGATCGTTTCGCTGAAGATAGCGCCGGAAGCTGTTGACCCTGACGATGTGGAAATGCTCGAAGACCTGGTTCGGGCAGCCGTAAACGAAGCCATAAAGAAAAGCAGGGAGATGATGTCCGAGGAAATGGCTAAAATAACCGGAGGACTTCCTCTGCCGGGTATATTCTAGATCAGCATGCGCTACCCGCCTTCCCTTATTAAACTCGTCGAGGAGCTCAAAAAGCTGCCCGGTATAGGCCCGATAAACGCCCAGAGGCTCGCGTTTTTCCTGCTTCGTGCTCCAAATGAGCGGGCCGAGTCCCTGGCAGCGGCAATGACGGAGATGAAAAGAGTTATAGTCAACTGCTCGCGCTGCTTTAGCCTGTCCGAAAAAGCATTGTGCGAGATCTGCAGCAACCCTGACAGGGACAGTGAAATCATGTGTGTCGTACAATTACCACAGGACCTCTTTGCGATAGAGAGTACAGGCCAGTTCAGGGGAACATACCATGTTCTTGCAGGGGCGCTGTCCCCCATGAGAGGAGTGGGCCCGGAGGACATAAGAATTGGTGAGCTTGTAGACAGGATAAAAAAGGAGGGGACAAAAGAGTTGATCGTTGCCACGAACCTGGATGTGGAAGGTGAGGCAACTGCTTCTTATATTGCCGGACTGGTGAAATCCGAAGGAGTGAAAGTAACCAGGATCGCCAGGGGGATACCCATAGGCGGGAGCCTGGAACATGCTGACACTGTCACGATAGGCTTGTCGATAGATGGCCGCCAAGAGTTGTAAACCCTTGATACTTACGTATTTTTCTTGTATACAAATTAAGATATACTCATTAAGAGAGCTTTGGGGAGCGGAATTTCACTACCGTTAAATTAATGGACTGATAGAGGTTAAGGTATGTTGCCCAACCTTGTGCTTTATGAAGAGGAATATAAAATAGTAACGGAGGTGATTCTCCGTCTTGTTTCAGAAGCCAATGCCAAAGTCGTCTTTCTGGTGGACAAAAACGGACAGCTTATATCCAGCTCCGGAATCACTGAGGGCATAGATACTACTTCCCTGGCTTCACTCACAGCTGGCAATATAGCTGCCACCGGCGGGCTGGCAAAGCTTATAGGTGAAAAGGAATTTACCATCCTCTTCCACGAAGGGGAGAAAGATAATATACATATATCCATTATCGATCACAGGGTTATCCTTGTGGTGATTTTTGATGAGAAAAGCTCTCTCGGGCTGGTTAGGCTCAGGGTCAAGAAGGTCGGAATCGAATTGGAGAGGATTTTCAAGAATATAAACAAGAAAACGAAGGAAACGAGCTCAGGGTTGGGTGTGGATTCACCCTTTGCTGAAATTACCGACGACGACATCGAGAACCTGTTCAGTTAAAGGAGTATCTGCCGAATAATGTCCTTCATCAATTATTCATCAAGGGAGATCAACTGCAAGATCGTTTACTATGGTCCCGGCCTGTGTGGAAAGACAACGAATCTGCAGTTCATTTACAGGAAAACCAATCCCCAGGCCAGGGGCAAGATGATCAGCCTGGCAACCGAGACGGACAGGACCTTGTTTTTCGATTTCCTCCCCCTTTCCCTGGGTGACATAAGGGGCTTCAAGACGAGATTTCATCTCTATACCGTACCCGGCCAGGTTTTCTACGATGCCAGCCGAAAGCTGATACTAAAAGGTGTGGACGGAGTCGTTTTCGTGGCGGACAGCCAGATGGAGCGGATGGAGGCAAATATAGAGAGTTACGAAAACCTCAGGATCAACCTGAAGGAGCAGGGCTACGATCTGGACAAGCTCCCCCTCGTCCTTCAATGGAACAAGAGAGACCTTCCAAACGTCATAAACACCGAAGAACTACATAAAGCCTTAAACTCCCGCAACGTTCCCGCCTTTGAAGCAGTCGCCCCTGAGGGTATTGGTGTTTTCGAGACTCTGAAAGCTATTGCCAAGTTGGTGTTGATCGAACTTAAAAGGGGCACTTCGGGCTAATAATCCCTGATGGGATTAAACCTGGTTCCATATTCCAAGTTCCATGTTCCAAGCTGAGTTAAACTAGGTTCACCCTGACCGGGAAGTTGTCCTGATAATGAGAAGGGGCCGGCAAAGTTTGCCGGCCCCTTTTTGTGATTATTTCAATTATCCGGATGGGACAATGAAGTGACTACAGGGTCAAAGAGTAGGTAAGTATATCAACCGTTTCAGTATCCGAGAGGCCGCCGTCTACTATCATAGATGGCATCTCAGACCCGGGGTGGCCAATCCTGATCTTGTGGAGCGTCTCCTGGGGGTTGTCGTTTGCGAGCCAACCGACACCCTGGACACCATCCTTATTGCCCTTGAAATCCAGATCGTTTCCGTCTTCACCGTGACAATCTGAGCAGTTTGAGTTATACAAGGTTTTGCCCCTCGACACGCTTCCTTTAGCTTTCCCGTCAGAGCCAAGAGCCGTCGTAATGTCGATCTGGCCTTCCTTGATGAACTTAACCAGAGCCCATATGTCGCCGCTGTCTGTCAGGTGCTTGGAGAAGTTGTGTTTAGCGTCTGTGTCTGTCAGAGCGCTGTAAAGCTCTTCAGGGCTCTTTGTTCTGGAATCGTAAAGTCCCTTTATTCCTGTATAGTGGGACCCCTTGCTGTAGCGGCCATCCTTCCCGATGTAATCCCAGCCGTGGCACTCTTTACATCTGAACGTATCGCCGCCCTTTTTCTTGCCCGACGCAGGATAGAGGGGGTGGTTCCCGGCAGTTTCAAGGTTCCTCACCTTGGCCCATTTATCATAGAGTTGCCCTCCAAGCTTGAGATCCGCTTTTGTGTATGCACTATCGCTGTCTCCGGACTGGCTTCCGTCAGTGGCACAGCCTGCGATTAGAGCAAAAGACAAAATTGATGCTGCAACTACAATTGATCGGAACAGAACTTTCTTCATCGATAACCTCCTAAAGTTAGAAAAAGCCATAGCCTAGCTAGCGAACTATCCTATGCCCCCCTATGGTATGTCAAGTAATGTTATGCTAGCTGGGCTTCAGCGCCAGACTCTGCAGGGTACTTTGGTCTGTCTGAGATCTGCTGTCGAGTAGTAATCGGTTTTCTTTCGGGCGTTAACTGTAGAGGTAGCGCATCCTGATAGATTAGCTAGAGGTCCGATCATTGCCAGTACAACAACAAGGCTTAAACAGGTCCTTCTCACAAACCCCCTCCCGGGGAAATGTTTAACCTCCTCCCCAAATCTCAGGGGCAGAGGTTCCCCAGTGTGTCTATGTAAAAGGTGTTCAAGCCAATATATAAGATAAATATGACAAATACAACTATTATATTTGCAATCAGTGTCCTGGCATATATGCAATCGGGTCCAATTTACCTGTTATGATAGATTTTTCAGCAACTATTACAATTAATAGCATAATATGGAATCATTGTTACTGAGATGCAGATTCTCACTGGTTAATGGTGGATCTGGCGAGAGGCTTCACGACATAATTATATTAGGGGCTGTCCTAGATAACTGAATTAATCTAGGATGGCCGCATGCGCAAGAGTCGTTTAAGTAATTCGAAACAACACAGGCTTATTGAGCATTTTGT